>ERZ1035006.340-NODE-340-length-38080-cov-24.474162_pt1 | contig 38080 bp, 27 predicted proteins | sample MGYA00520694_ERZ1035006 | MGnify/ENA primary metagenome ERZ1035006 (study PRJEB33766, sample SAMN09781746) | gut metagenome | biome: gut microbiome | host: Homo sapiens | place: Madagascar | study: EMG produced TPA metagenomics assembly of the PRJNA485056 data...
AGCAGGATGACCATGTACCGGCCGCAATCGGCGGTCATACCGTGACACTTTCTTTGAAGCGCGATCGTAAGATCATCAATAAGATGATGCATATGATCCCGGCCATATTGATTTATATATTGTTACTATTTAATATAAAATCTTGACAATTTATTCATAATATGATTAAATGATAGTGCGTGAAGTATTCCGTTGTAACGAATATTATCCTGTCGGGCGATATACCCCTCTTTCTGTCGTGAAGAATTACGGCTTGGTCAGAGAAGGCGACAGACGGATGATCGGCGGACTACTATCGTAATCATTTATGGAGGAAATTTAAGAAAGTGAAAAAATCTAAAACTTTTGCACGCAAAGTGATTGCAATTGTTCTTTCTGTAATGATGATCGCTTCATCATTTACAGGTGTTCTCACTGTTTTCGCTAAGTCAACAGATGACGGACACGATTCTAACCTTGCCGCTAACTTTATGGCTTGGGCAGAAACTACGGACAATCAGACTTGTGAAGCACTTTTAGACTATGTTGATGATGTTCTCCAAAAGGCTAATATAGCACCTCTCAGTGTAAATATGGACTACGTTGTTGTAAAGATTCAGCTTAACGGCTATATCGACAGCGTGGACGGTTTGCTTGACTTGTGTACTCAGATTAATAACTTGCTTAACAGTTATAAAGGCCTTGTTGGCGGCGATGTCGCAAATATCGACCTCAGTCCGTTATCATCAGAAAAGCTTAAGTCAACCAATAAGGGTGACGGCGTTATCTCTAAGTGTAACAGATCTTTCCGTTCCGAAATGGACGCAAAAGACATTGTAATGGCTTTGGCAAAAACAATCTATTATAACACTAACGACCTTACAGCAAGCGGACATTCAAACAAGAATGTTATCGGTAACTTCCTTAAGGGTAGCCTTAATCTTGGTATCGTAAACAGTGCCGTAGATGTATACGGACTTGTCGGTAACCTCCTCGGTATGTGGAGCGGCTATCAGTCAAATCTTGTTTATAACCTTGTTGCTAAAGTTATTTTTGATAACACAAACTGGTTTACAGAAGATGAAATTAAGTCATTTGAGAAGAGTCTCGGTAATCCTGCATATAAGGACGACGCTTCCGTAACGGCAAAGACTTGGAACTACGATGTTCAGCTTTTCGATAAGCTTTCAAATGAGTTCGTAAATAAGATTTCCGTTAATATGACTTACGCTCTTGAAAAACAGGAGGACGGTACTCTTGCAGTAACCGATTCGTCCGAATCCCGTTATAAGAGAATCAAAGCTTGGCTTGATAAAAACGGTAAGAGCGAAACAGAAGAAACTATCGCACAGGCATCCAAGGCTCTCGGCTATGACCCGAACCTCAAGTATGACCAGGGCGAAGGCTGGATTTACATATTCAGATACGGTGACGAAAAGCTTCAAATCAGCAATGACAGCACCATATACGAACTTCTCGACCAGGCATTAAAACTTGCTTGGAAGTCAACTCTTAAGCCGACTCTTGCAACCATGCGTGTTAATAACGATATGGATTGGTACGAGGGTCACGGCGGAAACTTTGATAATGTATATTATTATTGGCTCGTTGAAAAGAATATGGTTGACAAAACATCATGGGAAGGTAACTACACTCCCGAAAAGTTCAACGCATTCTGCGAGGCTAAGTATAAGGAATACGGTTGCTCAACCGCTTCCGAGTTCTATAATAAGGTTAAGGCTACATTCGACTACGACAGAAATGTAGTAGACAATCCTAAGTATAACTGGAGAGATGTAGACGAGAACAACGGTTATTATACCTCTACGGGCAGCAAGGAGAGCATCCTCTTCGGTAAGCTTCGTTACAGCCCTCTCGCAGATAAAGTATTCGGTATGCAGACCGGTCCTATTAACCTTTATATTATGCAGACCGGCGCAACAAACCTTGAAAACTTCATCGAAACCTATCTTAACGATCTCGGTAATGCAAACAGAAAATATAAGAACATTCTTTATGCAGGCAACGACCTTCTCGCTGCTGCTGTTAAGGACTTCTTCCCGAACTCCGAGCACATCGGTCTCGGCGACGGTAACAATAATGTTACTGCAAGCCTTGATCGTCCTGAGATGACTCTTACAAACGGTTCGACCGATGTAAAGGTTATTGCTAAGACTCTTGTATCAAATGCTTGCAAACTCTTTGAGTACGGTATGAATGCAGCCGATGAAAACCTTTTGAACGGCTTCTATCATAATAACGGTATTACAAACAAGATGAGCTCAGACCACCTTAAAGAATCAAACTTTGAAGAGGCTGTGATTCCTCTTGCTGTTTCCTGCATTACAGTAATCGCAGACGCAAGAGCAATCCATACAGACGATTGGGACAGAGCAAAGGACGCTGAGGGCGTTGCTTTCCTCGCTCTCAGAGAGTACCTCTCAAATGTACTTCCTGCAAAGGATTATGACCAACTTGTATCATCTACCGGTGACCTCAAGGCAACCGTAGACGTTAACGGCGACGGCAGTGCCGATCTTTATACGGATGTTATTCTTCCGATGGCTCGTGACGCAGTAGGCTATCTTTTGAACTCTGTTGTTCCTTGTCGTGATGCAAACGGTGCCGTTTGGGATGTTTATAAGTCTGATCCTGCTACGGACAAGACTACATTGTTCGACATTCTTAATTCTGTAGTTTGCTATTATGCATCCGCAGATGAGTTTGACGAGCCTTCTTGGAACACAACCGCAACTAAGACTCACGGTAAGGCAGTTGCTGCACTTCTCGGTGTAGTTGCTACTGACGGAAGCGGTAAGTGCGCAGTTACTAAGAAGAATTCTCTTTGGCAGAATATCGACGCTATCGCTAACTCACTCTGGCCGACACTCAGCGTTCTCTTTAAGGGAACATACGCTGACGGTATCACAACAGCTAATGCACTCGGCAAACAGATGGGTACACTTGATTCCGAAGAACTTGTATATAACAGAATCGTTAAGTCGCTTCTTAACATCGGCGATACACACAGTGACACAGGTCTCCAGGGTATCTCCACAATTCTTTGGCAGTCAATTACATGCTTCTCTGCTGAGCCTCTTATGAAAAAGAGCGTTGACACTCTCGTTTATGATGATGTTCTTTGCTCACTCGTAAACAGCATCTTCGCAAAAAGAGCTTCGGGACAGTATTATTCAAAGGTTCTTCCTACATCTTCGGATATGGGTACAACCACTCCGTTCGATAAACTTGTAAGCACTGACATTCTCGCTAAGTGGACAGGCGACAGTAAGGACGGACAAAACCAGCAAAACGGCGTAATCGGTATCTTCTTTGCTAACCTTTACGCATTCCTCGGCGGTGACTCAGAACTCACAGGCACCGCAAAGACAAATGTCGGAAACGGCACATGGCAGGGTATGATGTTCCTTGTTCAGGCAGTAGGCTCTCTCATTGACGGCTTCCTTCCTCAACTTGGTGAGCATGAATTCAACGCTGCTACAGTATCCGTAAACGACGCTTCAAGATCAGGTGTATCTTCGGCTTCAAAGATTACAGATACTTATGTTACTATTAAGAATAACGCAGTAGGTCTTAACAGATTCTATAAGGACGCAAACGGTAACATTGTTCAGGATGACAGATACTTTATCGACGTTAAGAGCGTTACATCAACAGGTACCCTCAATGTCGCTGTTGATAACCTTCCTGAGAATACCGTAATCGCTCCCGAGAAGTCTCTTAAACTCGGCGTTTCCGGTAACGCACCGACAGGTGGCAATGCTACTGCAACAATCACCGTAAAATATGATGTATATGCAGGTACAAGTTCCAATAAGAAGAAGACTCTTCTTTATTCAAATCAGGAAGCTCAGACCTTCTTCACCCTTTCGACAGATGGAAGCTGGTTTAACGGACTTGACTCGTCTACAAATGAATCAACATATTCTACCAAGGATACCAACGGCGAACCTAATGAGGACCTTAACGCAACCGTTAGATTCTACAACAACATCGTACTTTCTAACACAGATCCTTCACAGGTTAATAAACTCGGTATGTATGGTGCTCAGGCTGTAAACGGTATGTTTGCAGGTTATGAATATGAAGGCGACAATAATATCTATGCTAATGTAGTTGTTGACTCTAAGACAGGCGACTTCTTGAACCTTGAGAAGTATGACTATCAGGTAGAGGGTCAGGCAAGAGACTACGGTGAAGCTGTACAAATCGCTGACGGCATTAATGCTCATAAGGGTTATACAAAGTCAGAACTTTATGCAATCTTTAAGGATAAGGGTTATGTAACAGATTGGGATGAAAAGGGTGAGCCTAAGTCATTCAAGACTCCTGTTTCTATGTACACCCACGTGGCTCTCAGCCATAAAGATGCTGAAAGATCCGGTCTTGCAAAAGAATTGCCTCAGAACGATGACGGCTCTTATGAAAACGCTCAGTTTGAGTCAACAATCGTTACTTCGGGCTGCGCAACTGCCGCAACTCCTACGAAGAACATTAACTTCCACGGAAACATCACTGCTTCAAGCATTGCTCCGACATGGTTGTTCAACCAGAACAACGCTTCTATTTCTGCCGGAGATTATGATATGGACCTTTACGGTTATACGAATGACGGCATCGTAACTTACCTCGGTGTTACTCATATGACCATTGCTAACACTTCAGGTGCAGAGTCTCTTTCAAAGGCATATCAGAACTATCAGAACGAAATGGCTCCTTATCAGCAGTCAGACTATAAGAAGAACGGCGACGATGACCCGTATGCACAGCTTCAGTCAGCATTTAAGACTGCTCTTGCAGGTATTTCTACTCCTGTAACAAAACAGAACGCTGATTCGTTCGTATCAAAGACAATGGTTGCAGCTAAGAAGGAGAAGACAACTTCTGCTTCAGGCGATAAGGCTTACAAGCCTGCAACAAACGTTCCCGACGCTGTAGGTGCTCATAAGGGTACAAACGGCTATTACTACATCGACGAAGCTTGCACAATTCCTGTTTACTCGAATGTTGCGCTTACAGATAGTGATGTAAAGAACGGCAAGGATGCCGTAGGTGCTGCTGTTGTTAAGCAGGGCGATACATATTATTATGCTAACGACTATGCTTACAAGTATGCATGGGATACAACAACATATGATTATCCTTACTACGGTGTAACTAACGAAAAGGATACCTATGACGAAAAGACCACCGGTACTGACGCAGAAGGCAATCCTATCGAAACAGTAGTAACAAAGAATTACTACAATAAGACTCCTCACACCTACGTTGCAGAAAACGGCAGAGGAGTTCCGTCATCAAGTGATTGGGCATACACCTATGCACAAATTGAGACTATCACAAAACCAAACGATAAGGCTAATAAGATAGATTTCCGTGGCTACTATGCAAAGCTTGAGGATAACCTCAGATACTATGTAGAGAACGCTAAGAAAAATGTTGATACAAGCCTTCTTCAAGAAAAGATTGTTGACGGTATTATCAATGACCGTAAGGGCAAGAACAGCGAAGACTATGCAGATGTAGCAGCTTATGAGAAGATGGTACAGATTGCAAGAAAGGGCGAAAAACTTGCTACCGTAACCGGAAAGGATAAAGACGGCAACAACACTTACACAACAACAGCTTCCTCGTTGGAAATCAAAGAAGCTAACCGTTTGTACCTTAAGTATAAGGGATTCGTAACAAACCGTGCTTATGAGGGTCAGAAGATTGAAGCAGAAATCAAGCATCTTACAGGTCTTGCTAAGAACCAGATTACTGTTTCCGCTATCGATGACAAGACAAGAACAGCTACTGTTACATTCTCCGCTACTCCTACACTCGCTAAGGGCGCTGTAGAGAACGGTACACTTGTTAACAACGGTGAAGTTAAGTATTCGGATGAGACCTGGAACGAATTCGTTTATTGTCTTGCAAAGGCTGTTAAGACAGCTCAGGAGGCAAAGACAGGTAACCATATGAATACTTACATTGCAAAGAAAGAGCTTGTTCTCGCAGAGAATGCACTTGCTCTTCCTGAAGATGCAATTTGGTACACAGTATCCGGTACAGTTTATGAAGCAGTTGACGGAACAGGTACAATTGGTTCTACAACTCTTGCAGGCGTTGATGTATATGTAAACGGCTCTAAGGTTGCTGCTACTGCTGCTGACGGTACATTCACAGCTAAGGTTGCTGTCGGCACAACCGCTAAGGTTGAGTTCAAGGGCGCCGATGTTGTTACCAGAACCCTTACATTCACAGAAGCAACCGAAGGCGCAAATGTCGGCGTTGTTGCTGTTGATTATAACGGTAACGGTAAGATTGATGCTGTTGATGCTGCATTCACCGCTAAGAAGGGACTTAAGGGCTTGACTAATGACCAGTTCAAGCAACTCCTTAAGACAGGCGTAAATTATAACGCTTCTCTTTAAGTAATATTAATCGGTTATATATAGTATATATAATATATAATCTTTTAGATTAATTACTAATTAAATTTTCTGCTGAATCTTTACGATTTAGTCTCCTCGGTTCCTCGTGGGACCCCCTGCGGGGAACCGATATAAAAAGAACTTTGGGGGTTTTTCGATGAAAAACATAATTAAAAGGTTCTTAACTACCCCATTCGTTTGTTTAATTTTGATAATCTCTATGTTTGCACTTCCTATGAGTGCAAATGCCGAGGCAGGAACCCTCGGCACAGAAACACCCGAGTTGTCCTGTAACTTTTATGACACGACAGGTAAGGCAGTTGACGGCAACAGACTTCAAGCCAACAACACTTACACCGTTGATGTTGTACTTTCGGGCATGAAGGCTGTTTCTGTAGTTGAGTTAACAGCATCTTATGACACCTCAAAAATCTCATCGCTTTACATTAAGTCGACTTATGCCGACAAAAACAGCGATAAGATGAAAAAAGGCGGTCAAAAGGTCGAAAACGGAGAGATCCTTGTTTTCCAAGTTGCTGAAAGTAGCGATCCATCTGTTGTCGATTGTGTCGACATCGATTCAAATGGGACTGTAATGGTCTCACTTTCTGTTACAGTCGCTTCCTCTTGCGATTTTGCAGATGTGTTCGCATTTTCAAAGGACCCGGACTTTTGCTTCATAGAAGCATCGTTCTTAGACGGCTATGAGGAGTGTTATGTTCTTGATACGAGCGTTACCACTCAGTACAAGACTTATCCTATGACAGCCGATGTTTCACCATATTATGTGGTTACCGAATTTGATGTAAACGGCGTTTTGTCCGTTGCAACCGATTTAACCGGTAAGGAATCAACCGCACCGGCTTCGGGAATTACCGCAACGCTTAAAAACGGCGATACAGTAGTTGCTACGGCTACCACAGGAGCAGACGGTTCCTATAAATTCGCTGATGTTACCGCAGGCGAATATACTGTCACATTCAGTGGAAAATCCACAATTGACAGAACTGTTACACTTACAGTCTCTTCGGATAAAGCAAATTATGACCAGATAACACTTGACAACATAGGTGTTTGCGTGGTAGACTTTAATAAGGATACTAGAATAAATACAACCGATGTTGCCTTGTTCTCAAAGGCTAAGCCCGATCTTAATCACGACGGCACCTTTGACTCGTCCGATGTTGCTATATTTAAGACTTTCCTTAATAAGACTGTTAATTATACTCAACTGACTTTATAAAATACGGAGGAAACTATTAAATGAAAAAATCATTTAGCAAAACAATAGCAGTCCTCTTGGCAGTATTAATGGTTGTATGTTCATTACCTATGACGGTTTTCGCAGCAGGTGAAAGCCGCTCTAATGTTCAACTTCAGTTTGGTACGTATTTTGCTTCCGGAGCAGGTACACATCAAACCTATGTTGATGAAAGCTATTCAGGCTTTGGTGAATCAGGTTTGAATACTGCTAAATTGGATTACGATAAAGCAACCGGTACTATTACCGAAGCTTCCTCAGGTCATACTTATGGCGTTGGCGACTTCTTTACAGTATCCGTATTGCTTGAGAATACTTCTTCTCTTGCCGCTACTCAGGTAGGAATTAAGTATTCCGATAATATTGTTCCTGCTGCTGTTGGTGAAAATGAAGACGGACTTACCGCTCTTCTTCCCGCAACTGAGGTTACTTCACCTACAGACGGCTTTGCTCCTAACGAAGCAATCACCGACCAGAGCGGAAACGCTATTTATAACTCTGCATCCACAGTAGGCGAAATTTCCTACATTGATGCCGATAAAAAGACCATGTGGGCTAACTTCGCAGTACAGGACGGCAAAGACGCTGTTAACCTTACTGCACCTAAGCAAGTTGGCGTAAACACATTCACAAAGACAGCTGTACTCGCTACATTCGGCTTTAAGATTGTAAACGCAGGTGCTGTAACTTTCTCACTTGCCGATTCTAAAGATATTGATTCTGCATATTATGTAGAGACAATCGCTAACGGCGGTAAGGTTGAGGAATATAAGACTTATACTCAGACTAATTACGACGGAAGCACAGCATTAGACTTTATGGGCGATAACGAGAACATCGAGTCTACTAAGTACACCGTTAAGTTTGTCGGTGCTGACGGCACTGTAATTTCTGAGGCTCAATACGCAAAGGGTGCAACAGTAACTGTTCCTGACCTTCCGAATGCTAAGAAGATCAACGATACTCAGCATAATACTTATGCTTGGGATCCAGAGCCTGCTTTGACAGCAACAGCTAACGCTACTTATACCGCAGTTGCTACTGCAGAGGATCATAAGTGGAACGCAGGCGTTAAGCAGGACGATGGCTCAACTCTCTACACATGTACAGTCTGCGGCGCAACTAAGTCTGAAGCAGGTCATGTTCACAGCTATACTTGGAAGTATAATGGCGATGCTTATTATAACACCAAGAGCGACAGAAAAGACGGTACTATAACTGGTACTTGCTCTTGTGGCGATACAGTTAATAAGACTGTTGAAGGAACTTCAATGCTTAGATGTAATTCTTATGCATTGGTACTTGACAGTTCATTGACGATTGATTTTAGAATGACAAAGACTAATGTATCGTCATTTAAAAATATAACTGTTAAAGCAAATACATTGTTTACTAAGGATGATAACGGTAAATTAACTCCGATAGTATTTACTGAGCCGAATTCGGCTGCCGATACATACTATCATTACAATGTAGGCGTATGGCCTCAGTATGTAAAGGATAATGTTGATGTAGTTGCTTATAGTACTGTGACAGCTCCTGACGGAACAGAAGTTGAAGTTTGGGGACCAACATATTCAAGATCTGTTAAGACATACGCAAATATCTATACAAGTAATCCGGCTTATTATGGTTCTTCGGCAACTGCTAAGAACAGAGCACTTACTTCAGTTTGTGTAAACATCCTGAATTATGCAGCCGCTGCTCAAGTATACTCAAATACAAATGTGGATGATCTTGCTAATGCAGATCTCAGCAACGAAGTAAAGGCTCTTGCGGGTGATGATATTTCATCATTTACAACTGTAAAGAATTATAATGCTGAACAATTGGCAAATCCGTCTGCTCGTTTCTGCGGACATGCACTTTCACTTGAAGAAGCTGTTATTCCTAGAATGTCTTTTGCAATTAAGAAAGATATGGATATTAACGATATAGAAGTTAGAGCTACAATTAAGGGTAGAACTACTACTTATTCAATGGAAGACAAAAATGCAGATAAGGAATTCAAGTTATATAATGCTAATGCAACAGGAGCACTTGGTGCAGAGAAGAGATATTATTTCTTCTTCCCGGGCGTATATGCAAATGAAATGAGTGAAACCATTCAGCTTGCTATTTATAACAAGAAGACCGGTGAGCAAATCAGTTCTGTATGTACATATAGTGTTGAATCTTATCCGGGTGAGGTTTATGCTTCATCACCGACAAATCTTAAGAATTTGTTGATGTCAATTATGAAGTATGGTAATTCGGCTAAGTACTATGGTACGGTTTGATAATTTGTTATCAGCAACATTTTGTTGATTAATTGTTTTTTGGAGGTGAATCGTAAATGAAATATTCAAAGCCAGTAGCTGAACTCGAGAAGTTCACAGTAGCAGATGTTGTAACGACTTCAGGCAATGATGGACCTATCGTAACACCACCCGCTGAATAATTAAAAAAAAGAGTCGGGGCAACCCGACTCTTTTTTTATTGAATTTTTCTTATATTTACTGTATAATATTAATATAATTAATCACCGGACTATAGAGGATGACATTGTGGCACTTGAAGAAAAAATTGAAAAGCTTGATGAATTTGTATGTAAATCCGGTATTCCCAGAATGTCCTTGTCCGGCAAAAAAAAACAAGAAATAGTTGAGTACGAATTTGAACTGATTAATAAGAGAAATGTAAATTTGATAAATCCTGAAAGATTTTCAGACAAAATAGTTTGGTATAAACTATTCTACAATAATAAGAATTTCGAACAGTATGTTTGTAAGGTAAAACTAAAAGATTTTATAAATGAAACCATAGGAAGCGGATATACAGCAAAGCTTTACGGTGCTTGGGACAGTGTTGACGAGATTGATTGGGACTCATTGCCAAAGAGCTTTGTACTTAAGTCAAATTGCAGTTCATTTGGAAATAATATTCTCTTTATTGAAGATAAGTATAGAGTAAATTTTGAAAAAATTAAAGAAGAGGTCTCTCCGTGGCTCGATTTTAGAAATACAGCAATAAATTCTTTTAGCAGAGCATATTATTGTGTAAAACCTATGATTATGGCAGAGGAACTCTTAGGTGAGATTAGGAATCAACCGGTAGATTATAAAATATTTTGTTTTAATGGTGTGCCTACATTTTCCTATTCTGCTTTTGAACATTTCGATAATGGGAAAGCTCAAAGTTCAAAAATAGCATTTTATGATATGGATTGGAACATATTGCCTGTCATTTATAAAAAATCTCAATGTGTTCCCGTTGAACAGCCTAAGCATTTTGAAGAAATGAAAGAAATAGCGGCAAAGTTATCTAAAAATTTACCCTTCGTTAGGGTTGATTTTTATGATACGGATGATAGATTGCTGGTCGGAGAAATGACTTTTTATTCTGGGGATATGGCTAATAAATTCACACCGGACACATTTGATTTTGAAATGGGTAAAAAATTTGTTTTACCAAAGAAGTCAAGGCCGCACAGTATAATTAAGCCTAAATATTTTAATGGAGTGAAATTGAAATACAAATAATTTATTAATAAGAATCAGCAAATACATTCAAATTAAAATTACCTTATAGTGACAAATGTAAAAGTTGCGTTTTAGTACCGGATTGTATACAATTAAAGAAATGTGCCTAAAAGTGTAATGAAGTACATAGAGAATATAATATAATGTGGCTGAAATCGACGTTAAAAATGTATTATAATAAATGGAAAACGAACTGTGAATAGACAAAGACCGCACATTTTGTGCGGTCTTTGTCTTATTGTTCCGGATTGAATTTTAATATTGAATAAAGCTGAGGGTAATAGGAATAAATCCAAATACCTTTTTTATAAAGCACGCCTCGTTTTACTCTTTCCCAATGAGGTAAATCTTTAAGGTGTTTTGACATATAACTGTCGGCGTAGCAGATGACCGTTGCGGGGTGTTTCAGTTCTCGGTTCATCTTCTCTGCAAATTTCACAAAGGTTTCTTCCATAAACGGACGGTTGAAATAAAAAATGTCGTAATCGTCACAATTAATATCAAATGCGTTGCCGTTAATTATATTGACATTTTTCTTTTTGTCAACCCATTTTTTCGCATAGTCTGCAACAGGAGTGTTAAATTCGATTCCCGTCACTTCGCAGTCCTTAGCCGCCGAATGAACATAAGCAAGCACTCTGCCTTTGCCACAACCCACATCTACAAATCTGTCGCCGTTTTTTATGTTAATATCCTTAAATATTTCTTTAAGTGCCATATATCTGGTTGATTCACTGCCGGTGGATATGCTTCTGTCGATTGACTTAACATATTTTTCCAAAGATATGCCACAGTTGATATAGTCATTGATTATATCACGGAATGTAATCAGTTTTCTTGAAATTTTGCTGTAAGTCTTTCCTGCCCAAGTTGTCATATACGGGGAGGAGAGATATTCTTTATATGTCATATTATCACCTAAAACAAAGGCAACAAGGCTTGAACATTTGCTTGACCCTGTTGCCCGATTTATTTTATGTTATGTTTTATATCAGCCGTTTAGAATTTCAAAATTCTTTTTATTGCACTTATATAAATTCTTGAAAACTTCAAAGTTTCTGTCGTAGACTGCTTTATTTGCTTTGTTAGGATGATATGTAATCTTAGCCGGAATGAGCTTTTTAACATCGGTCATCGACGGAATCATACCTGTGCCGACTGCGATACAAGCCGCTGCACCTACTGCACCGATATTCTGCGGTGAGTCAACAACTTCAACATCACGCTGAAGAATGTCTGAGAGAATCTGGCAGGTTGCAGCACCGAGCGCACCGCCGCCGCAGAAACGAACTGCATTTGATTTTTTATATTTAGCTACTTTTTGCTCTTGTCTTTCAAGCATCCATCTCATATGGAAGCAGACGCCCTCGACAACCGCTCTGATAAGTTCCGTTTTACCGGTTTCAAGGTGAATGTTAAAGAACATACCTGCGGCGTTCGGGTCCTCAAACGGGCAACGGTTGCCGTGAAGCCACGGTGTAAACACAACGCCGTCTGAACCGGGATTTGCTCTTTCGATAACTTCCTCGAGATAATCGTAAAGGTTGAAACTTTCTTCCTCGAGGTCGTCTTTTTTGTGGCCGTACTTTTTAAGAAATACGCCGATTTCGTCAAGAGCAAGGTGATCCTTTACCCAGCCCACACATTTATTGGAGGTTTCGAGTTCGGCAAAATAGTTATATGTTTCTGGGTTTGCGCCGACGATTGCCGCCATCATTGCACCTGCATCAACAAGCTGCTCGGGAACAACTGTTCCTACCCAGCCCGATGTGCCCGAATAAATATGGGTGTCGCCGATTTCCGTAGCGCCTGCGCCGACGCCGATAAGAGAAGCGTCTCCGCCGCCGCCGTAAACAGCAGTACCCTCTGCCAAGCCGAGCTCCTTAGCCGCCTGAGCGGTAACTTCGCCGACCTTTTCCGTGCTGGCTTTGATTACAGGCATATGCTCGATATTAACGCCTACCATATCGCAAATCGGCTTGCACCATCCTTCGTGTCCCTTGCGGGTGTCATAAAGAAGTGTGCCGAATGCCGAGTCGTTTGTCATAACAAACTCGCCGCTGCAACGCAAAATCATATATTCTTTTACATCAAGCCACTTGTAAATTCTCTTGAAGTTCTCCGGCTCATGAGCCTCAACCCATTTGTACTTCCAAATCGGGTCTTTAACGGAAGAAGAAACGGCGCCCGTGTACTTAAGATATTTAAGCAGTTTTGTAACCTCCGCACCGGCTACCTGAACACCGTGGGCAATGCCCTTTTTGATTTCTTCTCTTGCTCTCTGGTCCATATATGTCATTGGACGGCGAATGCATTTGCCCTGTTTATCAACAAGTACAAGACCCTGCATTGCGGAGCAGAAACTGATACCCTCAATCTGCTCTTTTTTAATTTTCTTGCATTTCTTGAAAACTTCCTTGGTTGTTACGCACATAGCGTTCCACCATTCATCTGCGTCTTGCTCGCTTCCGCCCTTTACGCCGGTTTCCTCATCGACATAAAGACCGTAGCCCTCGGTGGCGGACGCAAGGATTTTCATTTCCTTGTCGATTTCGATAAGACAGGTTTTAATGCCCGTTGTACCGATATCATAGGTAATTACATATTTGCTCATATTTTCCTCCTAAAGACAGAACAATCTGTTTTATTTTTCAAATGTAAATGCCGACTCTATGAATTTGAGAAGTTGGCGAACGATTTGGTCCTCGTCCATCTCTTCTACATCAACACCCGTGTAAAGCTTAAATCTGCTTTTGTAATAGTCGCAGGTGTAGCTGAACTGAAGTGAGGTCAGCAGGTTATCAAGAAAGAATGCGAATAGTCTCGGGTCCAAATCCTGTCGGACATCTCCGCTTTTGAGCGAATCGGTTATGCACTTAATGTACTTTCGTGCCGTATTTGCTTCGATTTCGCTCGCAAATTCGACAGCCTTTGCCGAGTCACGCTGAGAGGTTATCTCATTGTAAAGTTTTATATAGTTTTCGTTTTTGCTGCTCAGGCGGCAGATTGCCCTGATAAGGTGCTCCGCTTTGATAAGCAGTTTATCATTGCTTTTAAGAATGTCATCGATTGTTTTATCGAGAATGGACATTCCTCTTTGCAGGCAGGTGAAGAACAAGTCCTCTTTTGTGTTAAAATACTTATACATTAAACCGATGCTTATGCCCGCATTTTTTGCAATAACATTTATGTTTGCGTTTTCGTATCCTTTTGAGGCGAATTCCTCAATCCCTACCTCAAGTATTTTCTCTTTTCTTTCTTCCGAGGCTCTCTCAAAAGCCTCCTTGTATCGTTTCTCATTCATATCATTTTTTGATTTTTGTAGTCTTGCACAAAGCATAACGCTTTTGTTTGTGCAAATGAGCCAAAATCCCCTTCGGTGAGTATAAATTCACTAATGGTATAGTACCATTATTTTACCTATAATGCAACTAAAATAACTAAAATTTTAACGATTTCAAGTTGACAAATCGGTAAAATGTGATATACTTAAATTGCAAATAGTGTGAGCACTCGCTCACTAAATATAAAGTGAGTCGTCGCTCACTATAAAATCTAAGGAGGAATATATAATGGATACAAGATTCGCTATTACAGAGTATCCTAACGCTGCTGCTCTTACGGCAGAGCTTGATGCACTCATCAAAAAACCAATTTATTCAATCAACAGAGCTGCTCTTAGAGAGTATGAGGAGGAGTATTTCGAGAAGAAGTGCGCCAAGTCAAAGGAAATGATTACAGAGGCTAAGAATGTAATTCCGGGCGGCGTTCAGCACAATCTTGCATTCAATTATCCTTTCCCAATCGTTATGACAAAGGCTAAGGGCAATAAACTTTACGATATCGACGGAAACGAATATTTCGACTTCCTTCAGGCAGGCGGTCCTACAATCATCGGCTCTAACGATGATGTAGTTAAGGAAAAAGTTAAGGAACTTCTTGACGATTGCGGTCCTTCAACAGGTTTGTTCCACCCTTATGAGTATAAGCTTGCAAAGAAGATCAGCGAGTGCGTTCCCTCGGTAGAAATGTTCCGTATGCTCGGTTCAGGTACAGAGGCTTGTATGTGTGCTGTTCGTGTTGCTCGTCTTGCAACAGGTCATAAGAATATTATTAAGATGGGCGGTGCTTACCACGGTTGGTCAGACCAGCTTGCTTGGGGTATGCGTGTACCGGGTACTCTTAACCTTCAGTCACACGGCGTTCCTATGTTCGTATTTAAGCACACTCAGGAGTTCTTCCCTAATGACCTTAAGGACCTTGAGAAGAAACTCATCATCAATAAATTCCGTGGTGGTACAGCCGCAGTATTCATCGAACCGTGCGGACCCGAGTCGGCAACCCGTCCGGTAGATAAGGACTTCCCTAAGGGCGTTCAGGCTCTTTGCCGTAAGTATGGTGCTCTGCTTGTTTGTGACGAGGTTGTTACAGGCTTCCGTATCGGTATTTCCGGTGCACAGGGTTACTACGGTATCGATCCCGATATTACTATCTTTGGTAAGATTATCGCAGGCGGCTATCCGGGCGCAGGCGGAATCGGCGGTCACAGAGAAGTTATGAAGTATCTCGGCGCAGGTCTTGATAAGGCTGAGGGCAAGAAGATTCATAAGGCTATGTGCGGCGGCACAATGGCGGCTACACCTATTTCTTGCTGTGCAGGTTATACAGTAATTTGCGAAATCGAGAAGAGAAACGCTTGCCAGGTTGCAGGTCAGATGGCTGACAGACTTGTTAAGGGTCTTAACGAGTCCATTAAGAAGTACGACCTTCCGTTCGTATGCTACAATGTAGGTTCTATCTGCCAGCTTCATACTGTTGCTACAATGCACTTCAGAATTAACTGGAAGAAGCCTTGGACTATTCCGTCGGTTCTTAAAGAAACAGGCATCCGCCAGACAGAGATGCAGTATATGGGTGCCGCTTATATGGCAGAGGGTCTTGTTACTCTTGCAGGCTCCCGTCTCTACACATCAAGCGCTTATACCGAGGAAGACATCGACGAGTGCATTAAGAGATTCGATAAGGTACTCTCAAAGTGCGAGAAGATTGATTATTAATTAACGGCATAGAAAGGGCGGCTCAACAACCGCCCGTTTGTCGCTTATAAATCAGATATTAATTTAGGAAAATTAAAAGGGGAAAACTATGGCTTACGAAATTGAAGAAGCTAAAAGACTTGTTGTAAAAGCAGGAAAAAGGCTTGTTGAATCCGGACTCATTGCCCGTACTTGGGGAAATGTTTCGGCTCGTATCAGCGATACACAGTTTGTTATTACTCCGTCGGGCAGATCATATGAGGATTTGACCGAGGACGAAATCGTAGTTGTAAATATTGCGGACTGCTCACATGAGGGCGACATCAAACCGTCCAGCGAAAAGGGAGTTCACGCAGCAGCTTACCGTCACCATCCTACTGTCAATTTTGTTATCCATACTCATCAGAGAGCGGCTACAATCGTTTCTATTACCGGTATGGATATTACAAATGTTTATAAGGAATACAGAGATGTTTTGGGCGATACCGTTCCTTGTGCAGATTATGCTATGTCAACTACCGATTCTCTTCGTAAGAAGGTTGAGATGTGCATTATGATGCACCCGAGTTGCCGTGCAATTAATCTTATGCACCACGGCGCACTTGTTATGGGTGACGATTACGACCACGCTTTTGCACTTGCGGAAAATCTTGAAAAGTGTTGCGAAAAGGTGCTTAAGGACAACTATCTTCGTCACTCATGGGCAAATAAATACTCTGATGAGGACAGAAGAAACTTCTACCTTGCAAAGCACGAGTCCGGCAAAATGCCTGAGCATATCTGCGACCTCGGCTCATCTGTAAGAAACGGCAATACCTTTACTCTTACCGTGGGCGGACAGAGCGTTGATGTTGATATGGAGACAGGTCTCGGTATTAACGGCATTGCTCCTAAGGTTGAGAAGATTCACAGAGCAATTTATAAGAATGACAATTGCTCTATGATTCAGCATCTTACAACTCCCGATGTTGTGGCTGTTTCGGCATCAGGCGATAATATGACGCCTATGATTGATGACTTTGCACAAATCGTCGGTCTTGATGTTAAAAATTGTCCGTGGATTGACGGCGATACAGATGAATGCGCTAAGGAAATCGGCAAGTCTATCAGCGGCAGAAACGCTGTTCTTGTTGAGGGTAATGGTGCTTTGGTAACCGGTAACAATGAGGGCGATATGCAGGCTCTTGATATTATTATGGATAAGGGTTGTGCGGCAGTTATCGATTGCGATATATTCAACCGTGCGCACTATGTTCCAAAGGCAGAGTGCTTCCTTATGAGAACCGTATATCTTGCAAAGTATTCAAAGCAGATTAATAAATAATCAGTAAAAATATAATGGCGGCTTGGAGTGTTTCCGAGCCGCTTTTTCTTTTGTGATATTTTTTTAATAATCGATGCGCTACAGGCTGTCGAGAAAGTTCCTGAATTTCGTTTTCTTGCGAAGGAAGATGTATGTTTATACCTCGACTGAGCAAAAAACGAAAAACGCAAAAAAATGCCGCAAGCTCAATGCTTGCGGCATTTTTACTGTCCTGTGGAATATGATTTATTTTTTTCATATCTATTTGTGCAAAAAACACATTGCACTTAAATTGATTTTAATGCGTGGTTCAGGGTCTTTATCGACAGTCTGAATCAGTCCGGATAGCCGTCAGGGTTTTGACTCTGCCATCTCCAAGAGTCCTCGCACATTTCCTCGATTCCTCTTTCGGCTTTCCAGCCGAGCTCCCTTGCAGCCTTGCTCGGGTCGCTGTAACAAGTAGCGATGTCGCCCGCTCTTCTCGGCATAATTGTGTAAGGGATTTTCTTACCGCTTGCCTTTTCAAATGCTTTTACAACATCGAGAACGCTGTAACCGACACCTGTGCCCAGGTTGTAGATAAAGAGTCCTTTTTCTGCTCTTACCTTTTCTACTGCCTTAACATGACCGAGTGCAAGGTCAACTACATGAATGTAGTCTCTTACGCCTGTGCCGTCGTGTGTGTCGTAGTCGTTTCCGAATACGCCGAGTTGCTCTCTCTTGCCGATAGCAACCTGAGTGATATACGGCATAAGGTTGTTTGGAATACCGTTAGGGTCTTCACCCATTGTGCCGCTTTTGTGTGCGCCGATTGGGTTGAAGTAACGAAGCAGACAGATGCTCCATTCGTTGTCGCTTGCGTATAAGTCCTGAAGCATTTGCTCAATGATGAGCTTTGTTCTGCCGTAAGGATTTGTAACGCCGCCAACCTGCATATCCTCGGTAAGCGGAGAAATATTGTTCATTCCGTAAACGGTAGCAGATGATGAGAAAACAATCTTCTTACAGCCGTTCTTACGCATTGCGTCGAGGAGTACGAGAGTGCCCGTAATGTTATTGTCGAAATATTCGAGAGGCTTTACACAGCTTTCACCGACTGCCTTGAGTCCTGCAAAGTGAATTACGCTGTCAATGTCCTCATTCTTGAAAACGTTTTGAAGTCCGTCAAAATCACGAATGTCGCACTCGTAAAACGGAAAATCTCTGCCTACCAATGCCTTGATTCTGTCGTATGATGATTTTTTGCAGTTGTAAAGATTATCTACAACTACAACGTCGATTCCTGCATTCATAAGTTCAACGCAGGTGTGAGAACCGATGTAACCGAGTCCTCCTGTAACTAATACTGACATAATTTGCCTCCTGTATTGTTATGTTTTATTTGACCGCTCCGTTTGGAGCAGGTTGTTTGTAATTTATGCCTCCCTTAAAAAGGGAGGTGGGTTTTAAGCAACGGCAGTTGCGCAAAAGCCGGAGGGATTTACGCTGTGCATTGAGCAGTGTTCTTAGACACTATTCAGAGAGCAAGGCAAATCCTTCAGTCAGCTACGCTGACAGCTCCCTTGAAAAGGGAGCCGGTGTACTGCTTATGAGCAAAAACGCAATTACATCCGTTTTGCGCTGTTATTTAATATGCCTTGCCCCAGTAAACCATACATTTAGCCGGTTTTCCGCAGCATACGCACTTGTCATCGAGATGCTCTTGCTCGAGCGGAATGCAACGAGAGCCTACCCCCGTGATTTCCTTAACCTTCTCTTCGCACGCTTCGTCGCCGCACCACATAGCCTTTATAAAGCCGTCGCCGTTCTTTTCAAGGTCTGCCGTGATTTCGTCGAGATTGTGAGCAACATAGGTCTTACGCTCTCTGTTTTCAAGAGCCTTTTCATAAATGCCGTTGCGTACTTCTTCGAGTTTTTCGAGGATAACGCTCTCAACCTTGTCGAGCGGTACTATCGTCTTTTCTCTGTTATGGCGTGTAACCATTACACATTGACCGTTTTCTATGTCTCTCGGGCCTATTTCGATTCTTACCGGAACGCCCTTCATTTCGTACTCGGCAAACTTCCATCCCGGAGAGTTCTCGCTGTCGTCAATTTTAGCACGGCATACTTTCTTCAGTCTGTCGCAAAGCTCGTTTGCCGCCTCAAGTACGCCCTCTTTGTGCTGAGCAACAGGGACTATGATAGCCTGAATAGGTGCAACAGCAGGCGGAAGAACAAGTCCGTTGTCATCGCCGTGAGTCATAATGATTGCACCGATAAGTCTTGTTGTAACGCCCCACGATGTCTGATGAGGGTACTGTAATTTGTTGTTCTTGTCTGAAAACTGAATGTCAAACGCTTTGGCAAAGCCGTCGCCGAAATAGTGGCTTGTGCCTGCCTGAAGTGCCTTGCCGTCGTGCATAAGTGCCTCAATGCAGTATGTACGCTCCGCACCCGCAAACTTGTCACTGTCTGTTTTCTGTCCCTGAATTACAGGCATTGCAAGATATTCCTGACAGAATTTTGTGTATATTCCGAGCATTCTTTCGGTTTCTTCGATAGCCTCTTCGGGTGTAGCGTGAAGGGTGTGTCCCTCCTGCCATAAAAATTCTCTCGAACGAAGAAACGGTCTGGTGGTCTTTTCCCATCTTACTACCGAAACCCACTGGTTATAGAGTTTGGGCAGATCTCTGTGTGAGTGAACTATATTCTTGAAATGTTCACAGAAAAGCGTTTCAGAAGTAGGTCTTACGCAAAGACGCTCCTCGAGAAGTTCGTTTCCGCCGTGGGTTACCCACGCACATTCCGGAGCAAAGCCCTCAACATGGTCTGCTTCCTTTTGTAATAAACTTTCGGGAATGAACATAGGCATACATACATTTTCTACCCCTGTTTGCTTAAACATACCGTCGAGAATTCTCTGTATGTTTTCCCATATTGCGTAGCCGTACGGTCGGATAACCATACATCCCTTTACGCTGGTATATTCTGCAAGCTCTGCTTTTTTGCACACATCCGTGTACCATTTTGCAAAGTCCTCGTCCATTGATGTGATGTCATCAACCATCTTTTTCTGATTATTCGCCATATTGACCTCCTGTCCGACAGCCACGCTGTCTGTTTCAATCTAATATTATATAGTAAAACCAATATAAAGTAAATAATTATTTTGATATTTTTACATATCATAGTGCTGTTTTTAATCGCTTTGGTGCATATATTGTTGCAGATTTATATAACAAAACGAAAAATTAATACTTTGCGAACTATTTGTATAATGAGATTTTACTAATTGTATATTTATTGTGATAATTATACAAAAAAATACAGTTTTTATCTTACAATTTTACCATTTGCAGCGTTAATTTTTTCACTTAATCTATTGAAAAAAAGTTCTTGAGTGCTATAATGAGGGTAAACATAGTTAAGAAATTAACATTGTTATTACGAAAGAAACGGAGGAATGTTAATGACAATGGCACCCATTGCGATGAGCGTTGATTTGCAGGAAGAACTGCAAAAGCAACTTAACATCGATGAAGTTTTCGGTTTCGATGTAAAAGGCGTTCATATCGGGTTCGACGAAAGCACAGTTGTGTCGTGGATTATCATTGGTGTTATGACGATTGTTGCGATTTTTCTTACGAGAAATCTTAAGGTAACCGGCAATATCTCAAAGCGTCAGATGATTCTCGAAATGTGCTACGAAAAAGCAGAGGCATTTTTCAAAACGACCATGGGACCGAAAGTTGAAAAGTACATACCGTGGCTTATGAGTATGGCGCTCTTTATAGGCGTATCGAATATGATAGGTCTTTTAGGCTTTAAGCCGCCGACAAAGAGCATGCAGGTTACTGCGGCTATGGCTGTTACATCAATCGTACTTGTTGAGTATTGTGCCTTTAAGGATAAGGGCTTGCTCGGAAGATTTAAGGAGTTTACAAAGCCTGTTTGGATTGTAACACCTATCAATATGCTTGAGGTGCTTACAAAACCGCTGTCCCTTTGTATGCGACTTTTCGGTAACATCATTGCAGCGTTTACTATTATGGAGCTTGTTAAGGCTGTACCGTTTATGAAATTCGGCGTACCGGCTGTTCTCAGTTTGTACTTTGATTTGTTTGACGGACTTCTTCAAGCGTATATCTTCGTATTCCTTACTGCTATTTATTTGCAGGAAGCGGTAGAAGAATCGGAGGAAGAGCCGAAAGAAGCAAAGAAAATGCGTAAGGCTCAGAAAAAAGCCGAGAAAATGGCTAAAAAGCAAGCAAAAAAGCAGGCTAAAGCAGCCGCTTGATTATAAGAATTACGCCCTTTGTATTTTAGCGGGGCAAAACACAATTAATTTAAGGAGATAAAATTATGACAGGTTCAATTATCGCAATCGGAGCAGGTATCGCTCTTTTGTGTGGCATCGGCGCAGGTATCGGTATCGGTATCGCAACAGGTAAGGCAGTAGAGGCTCAGGCTCGTCAGCCCGAAATGGCAGGTAAAATTCAGACAACACTTATTCTCGGTGCCGCTCTTTCCGAGGCTACCGCTATCTATGGTCTTATCGGTGCAATTTTGATTATCTTTATGGTAAAGTAGAATAATCCGAATCAAAATTATCGAAAGGAAAACAGCAAATGTTAAAGTTTGATTTTAATTTGCTTTGGACAATAGTAAACCTTATCATATTCTTTTTGCTTATGAGATTGTTTCTGCTTAAGCCCATCAAAAAAGTTCTCGCTTCCCGTAAGGAGTTGATTGACGGTCAACTCAAGCAGGCGGAGGATACCGTAAAGCAGGCAGACGAAAAACTCGCAGACTACGAGGCTAAAATCTCAAATGCCGATGAAGAGGCAAAGTCCATTATCGGCGACGCAAGGGATAAGGCTAAGGTCGAATATAATAAAATTGTTGATAAAGCAAGTGACGATGTAGCAAAGATGAAGGCAGACGCTCAGAAGAAAATCGCTAGGGACAGCGAAAATGCCCGTACTGCGGTTAAAGAAGAGATTGCCAAACTTGCTATCGAGACTGCCGAAAAGGTTGTCGGTGAAACTGTTTCAGCCGAAACAGACAGTAAAATATATGATGAATTTTTGAATGAGGGCAGTGAACAAAATGATTAAAAATCTTGATGCTTATATTGAGCAGCTGCTTTCTTCAAAGGCAAGTGTCGGTTCTCTTGAGGATGCGCTCAGGCTTATTACTTCGAGCGATGAACTCAAAGAAACACTTGATAATCCGAATTATTCCGAAGAGGAAAAGCAGCAGGTTATTGAGGAGCTTTTTGCTCCGTCGGTAAAATCCTTTATTCTCGCTCTTGCAAAGGAATGCCGGTGCGATGACCTTAAAGGCATTATCGATAAATATATCGCAGAACTCGATAAACTTAATAATGTTACTCGTGCAACCGTAATCTGCACAACCCCTCCGACAGACGAACAGCTTAAAGGCATTGTCAACTTTATTAAAAAGGAGACAAACAGTGAGGATGTTCAGGTTGATGTAAAAGAGGATAAGTCCATTGTAGGCGGTTTTATCATCAGCGTTGAGGGCAAGGAGTATGACTTCTCCCTTAAAGCAAAGATGAACGCCATCAAGGAACAACTTATGAACAGCGCAAAGCACGCCGACGGCGATAACGAAAATGTTTTGGCTGTGCTTCGTAAGAATGTTAAGGACTTCCGCACTTCAACCGAGGGTGAGGAAATCGGTCAGATATCAAAGGTCGGCGACGGCATTGCTACCGTAGTCGGTCTCGGCAATGCAATGTACGGCGAAATCGTTGTGTTTGAGGACGGCACCAAGGGTATGGTGCAGAATATCGGCGTTAACTCAATCGGCTGTATTTTGTTCGGTTCCGATGAGGACATCGAGCAGGGCACAAAGGTTAAGCGTACCTACAAAAAGGCAGGCGTTCCGGTAGGCGATAAGTTTATCGGCAGAGTTGTTAACGCACTCGGTGAGCCCATCGACGGTAACGGCGATATAGAGGCAAGCGATTACCGTGCAATTGAGCAGCCGGCTCCGTCTATCGTAGAGAGAAAGTCCGTATCCGTTCCTATGGAGACAGGTATTCTTGCAATAGACAGTATGTTCCCGATAGGCAGAGGCCAGAGAGAACTTATTATCGGCGACAGACAGACAGGTAAAACTTCTATCGCCGTAGATACTATCATTAACCAAAAGGGTAAGGACTGTATCTGTATTTATAATGCAATCGGACAAAAGGCGTCTACCGTTGCAAAACTTGTAAACACTTTGCAGAAGAACGGTGCAATGGATTACACAATTATCGTTTGTGCCAGTGCATCCGATTCCGCATCGCTTCAGTATATTGTACCGTATGCGGCTACATCTATGGCAGAATACTTTATGTATCAGGGCAAGGATGTTCTTATCGTATATGATGATTTGAGCAAGCACGCCGTTGCTTACCGTTCAATTTCTCTTCTTCTCGGCAGACCTCCCGGAAGAGAGGCATACCCCGGCGATGTATTCTATCTTCACTCAAGACTTCTTGAGCGTTCCAGCCGTCTCAGCGACGAACTCGGCGGAGGCTCTATTACAGCCCTCCCGATTATCGAGACTCAGGCAGGCGACGTATCGGCATATATTCCGACTAACGTTATTTCCATTACAGACGGTCAGATTTATCTTGAAAGCGACCTCTTCTTCAGCGGTCAGCGTCCGGCTGTAAATGTCGGTCTTTCCGTTTCCCGTGTAGGCGGCGCAGCACAGACTAAGGCTATGAAGAAAGCCGCAGGCTCGCTTCGTGTCGATCTTGCACAGTTCAGAGAGATGGAAGTATTTACTCAGTTCTCCTCTGATTTGGACGAGGATACAAAGATTCAGCTAAAGTACGGCGGAGGTCTTATGGAACTGTTAAAGCAACCTCTTACTCATCCTATGTCACTTGCACAGCAGGTTGTAACTCTCGTTGCGGCAACAGGTAAGCGTTTTATTGATGTTCCCAGAGAGAAGATTAAGGCATATCAGTCGGAAATGCTTAATTACTTTGAAACTCATCACGAGGATATTTTGTCCGAGATTAATACGCAAAAGGTAATCGATGACGAACTCAGAGAGTCAATTCTGAGCACGGTCGATGAATTCAGAAAGGCATATAATGGCTAACGCAAGAGAAATCCAAGGCCGTATGAAGTCGATTAAGGACACTATGAAAATCACCAATGCGATGTATATGGTGTCCTCATCAAAACTTCAAAGGGCAAGAAAAGATTTGAAAAATACTAAGCCGTATTTTGAGATGGTTCAGGACAGTCTTGCAAAAATTTTGGATATTGCGCCCGAGGTCGGTTCAGATTATTTTGATGAAAGACCTAATAAACAGGGCAAGGACAGAGTTGTTGCGTATCTTGTTCTTACTGCGGATAAGGGGCTTGCCGGAGCTTATAACCATAATGTTATAAAACTTGCGGAAACCTCTGCCGAGGAGGACGGTTGCAATAATATGCTGTTTGTCGTAGGTCAGATAGGCAGGCATTATTTTGAAAAGAAAAATATTCCTGTCGATTATGACTTTAAGTACACGGCGCAGAATCCTACCGTAAACAGAGCCAGACATATCAGCGAAAAACTGCTCTCGCTCTACCTCGAAAAGAAAATTGACGAGGTACATATCGTGTATACCAAAATGGTAAATTCCATGACAGTTGAGGCGGTAAGCAGTAAGATTTTGCCGCTTAAGCGAGAGAATATCAATAAGCAGGATAACTCCCTTGTTGATAAATATGACGGCGCTGTGTTTATGCCGGATGTAAAAACGGCATTTGACCATATCGTTCCGGCATATGTTTCGGGATTTATATACGGCGCATTGGTAGAAAGCTATTGCAGTGAACACAATGCTCGTATGATGGCTATGCAGAATGCGTCCGACAGTGCAAGCGAAATGATTAAAAATCTGTCTGTTCAGTACAACAGAGCACGCCAGGCTGCAATCACTCAGGAAATCAGTGAGGTTTGCGGCGGAGCTAAACATTCTCAAAATGCATTCTAGCCGACTTCGGCTCGGCTTAAACCTTTAAGAAAGGTAATTGAATTATGAATTATGGTAAAATAACACAAGTTATGGGACCTGTTGTGGATGTAAAATTCACCGAGAACCTGCCTAAGATAAAGGAGGCTCTTGAGGTAGAAAACAACGGCAAAAAGGCAGTTATGGAAGTTGCTCAGCATATAGGAAACAACACCGTTCGCTGCATTATGCTCGCTGCCTCCGAGGGCTTGTATAAGGATATGCAGGTTGCCGCAACAGGCGACTCAATAAAAGTACCTATCGGAGAAAAGACGCTTGGCAGACTTTTCAATGTTGTCGGCGAAACCATTGATGACTTGGAGAGCCTCGACAATGAGGAGCACTGGTCAATTCACCGTAAGGCACCCGGCTTTGACGAGCAGAGCCAGGAGGTAGAAATTCTTGAAACCGGTATTAAGGTTATCGACCTGCTTACCCCGTACCAAAAGGGCGGTAAAATCGGCCTTTTCGGCGGTGCAGGCGTAGGTAAAACCGTTCTTATTCAGGAACTTATTACCAATGTCGCAACTCAGCACGGCGGATATTCCATCTTCACCGGCGTAGGTGAGCGTTCAAGAGAGGGTAACGACCTTTGGAACGAGATGAAAGAATCGGGCGTTATTAATAAGACCGCACTTGTTTTCGGTCAGATGAACGAGCCGCCCGGAGCCAGAATGAGAGTTGCCGAAACAGGACTTACAATGGCAGAGTATTTCCGTGATAAAGAGCATCAGGATGTGCTTTTGTTCATTGATAACATCTTCAGATTTATTCAGGCAGGCTCGGAGGTTTCGGCACTTCTCGGCAGAATGCCGTCAGCCGTAGGTTATCAGCCTACCCTTGCAACAGATGTCGGCGAACTTCAGGAGAGAATTACCTCTACAAAGAACGGTTCCATCACATCGGTTCAGGCTGTATATGTACCTGCCGATGACCTTACCGACCCGGCACCTGCCACAACTTTTGCTCACCTTGACGCTACTACCGTACTTTCCCGTAAGATAGTAGAAAAGGGTATCTATCCCGCCGTTGACCCGCTCGAGAGTAATTCTCGTATTTTGGAGGCGGATGTAGTAGGTGAGGAGCATTACGAGGTTGCCCGTAAGGTTCAGGAGTACCTGCAAAAGTATAAGGAACTTCAGGATATTATCGCAATCCTCGGTATGGAGGAATTGTCCGACGAGGATAAACTTTCCGTATACCGTGCAAGAAAGATTGAAAAATTCCTTTCTCAGCCTTTCCATGTTGCGGAAACCTTTACAGGCTTAAAGGGCGTTTATGTTCCGCTTAAAGAGTCCATTCGTGGCTTTAAGGCTATCGTAGACGGTGAGGTTGACGATCTTCCCGAGATGGCATTCTTTAATGTAGGTACAATTGATGACGCAATTGAAAAGGCAAAAACGCTTTAATGGGTGATTTTTATGAATACATTTAAGCTAAAAGTTGTTGCATCCAATAAGGTGTTCTTCGACGGCGATTGCCAAAGTCTGGTTATTCCCGTTGCCGACGAGGGCTTGTGCGGCTTTCTCGCAAACCACGAGAATACCGTTGCTCCCATCGAGTTCGGTGAGATGAAAATTACCGACGCAAACGGAAAAGTGATTGAGGCATTCGTGGGTTCGGGCTTTCTTGAGTTTTTCGCAAATGAGGCACATATCGTTTGCATTTCAGTAGAACTTCCCGAAGAAATCGACGCCCGCCGTGCCGAAGAGGCAAAGGAGAGAGCCGAGGAGCAACTCCGTCAGGAGCACTCCATTTATGAGTATTATGAGACTCAGGCAAATCTCGCCAGAGCCATGGAACGCCTTAAGGTTAAAAACCGTCATAAAATATAAATATAAAACAAAGGCAGAAACAATGTCAAACGCATTGCTCTGCCTTTTTGTTTTGATTTTTAATATTTATACTTGTCGTGGAATGTTGAGTTGAATTTGTCTATAACCGTTTGGTATCTGTTATAGGCGTTTGCTATGCTCTCGTCCCAGCTGATGTAGATATTGTTTCTTGCGTTTTGACCGACACGGTGCAATAAGTCTTTGTTGTCCGCAATGTGGTCGATAACTTTTGCAACGCTTCTCGACGATTCGAGACATAAAAAGCCCGTTTCGCAGTCGGTTATACCCTCGCTTGCACACGAGTTTGCAACCACTATTGCCGGAGTTGCGGAGGCGGCTGCTTCACGAACCACCAAACCGTTCGTGTCAAAGGTACTCGGAAAAACGAGCATATCAGCCGTTCCGTAGTAAATTTGCAGTTCCTGCCTGTCCAAAATTTGACCCGTGAATATAACCTTGTCGCCTATGTTAAGTTTTGCGGCATATTTTTTTATGGCGTTTTCTTCGGGTCCCATTCCGATAATTATCATTCTGTAATCTCTGCCGCTTTCTTTTAGCAGTTTGCAGGCGTCGAGAATGATTCTCAGATTTTTGTACCACATCATTCGTCCGACAAAAAGCAAAATCGGAATGCCCTCGGGTATGCCGTGCTTTCGTCTTATCATGGCTTTCATTTCTTCGGTGCAGTCGAGTTTCGGCAAATCACAGCCGTTGGGCATAACGATATAGTCGCCCTCGTAGCCGACCTTTCTCAGACTGTCAACAGTGCCTTTGCTCGTTACCCAAACTTCGTCGGCGCTCTTTATGTTGTTGAGTAAAAAACCGTACGCTCTGTGCCTTACGGCAAGCGATTTTACCCTTTGGTCAAAGTCGTATTCGTACTTTGTGTGGTATGTTAAAATCTGCGGAATACGCTTTATTCTGTTAATTCTTCTGAAAAAATAACTGGTCGCTATCGGGCAGTGGGAATGCAGAATGTCAAAATTCCTGTCGATAATATCCTCTGCAAACTGTCTTTTGAACGGCCAGCCGACGGGATAGCCCTCGCCGAAAGTAAACAGGCTTTTGTATCTGTAAATTTCGTAGGGGTATTTGTAATCCTCTGCGTTTGGATTTTTCGGCGTAACGATTGTTGCTTCGCCCAACTTTTTGTTAATTATATCGGCATAGCATTTAGCCACCGTGCTTATGCCGTCAATGGTCGGAGGAAACGCCTCCGTTCCGATTGCGATTTTCAGTTTTTCGCTCATGAAAATATCTCTCTTTGCAAAAAATATGTATGACACATTATAACATACGACGACCTAAAAGTAAAATAATTTTTATCTTAAAATAACTCCTCTTGCACTTGATTAATTTATTGCTTTAATATATAATAAATGAGAATGACTTTTTAGAGGTGCACTATGGCTGATTATTCGGTAACTCTGGCTAAAATTATAGAAAAGCATAAGCTCGAAATAATTTTTGTACCAAAACCGCCGGAGGAAATAGAAATTAAGTCAAACGAGGTAAACCGTCCGGGTATCGTGCTCACGGGATATACCGACTACTTTGACCCTACCCGTATTCAAATTTTGGGTTGGACGGAGTTTGGCTTTTTGCTTAATATGTCAGATGACGAAAGGCAAAAGGCTCTGGGTTATTGGCTCGAACTTCATCCTGCTGCGGCTGTGGTGACGAGAGGGCTCGATATTCCCGATTACTTAAAAGAAGCGTGTATCAAATATGATGTTCCTCTTCTTCGTACTGATGAGGAGACTTCGGCGTTTCTGGCTTCTCTTATCGCTTTTCTTAATCGTGAACTTGCACCGAGGATTACACGCCACGGTGTTTTGGTTGAGGTTTACGGTGAGGGCGTTCTTATCACTGGAGAGAGCGGCGCAGGAAAGAGCGAGACCGCTATCGAGTTGATTAAGAGAGGACACCGACTCATTGCGGATGATGCGGTTGAAATCAGGAGGGTGAGCGACTCCGTTCTTGAGGGATCGTCACCGAGCAATATCCGTCACTTTATCGAACTCAGAGGTATAGGCATCATTAACGCCAGAAGAATTTTCGGTATGGGTGCCGTAAAGCCTACGGAAAAAATCGATATGGTGGTTAAACTCGAGGATTGGGACGCCACAAAGGCGTACGACAGGCTCGGAATAGATAATGACTATTTTCGTATATTGAGCGTAAATGTTCCGGTGATTACCGTTCCTATCACTCCGGGACGAAATCTTGCGGTAATTGTAGAAACGGCGGCGATGAATAACCGTCAAAAGAAGATGGGCTTTAACGGCGCAAGAGAACTTATGCAGAATCTTGGAATAGACGATGTTGACGCTAATGATAAGATTTTAGAGGAATGGGACTAAAGGGTTAATAATTTAAGGAGATATACAGACTATGTTAAGAATTGGTATTGATTTGGGCGGAACAAACATTGTTGCCGCAGTGGTAAACGATGAGTATGAGATGGTCGGAAAAGCAAAAACCCCGACCGCTACTCCGAGGTCTGCCGATGAAATTTTTGACGATATCGCAAAGGTTTGCAAGGAGGCTATGGCTCAGGCAGGAGTAACAATTAAGGATATTTTCTCCGTTGGCATAGGAACTCCGGGTACGGTAAACAAAGAGGGCGTTATCGAATTCGCAAATAACCTTGGCTTTGTCAATGTTCCGGCAAAGGAAATGCTTATCGAAAGACTCGGCATTGAAAATGTGTATGTCGATAATGACGCTAACTGTGCCGCACTCGGCGAGGCTCAGGCAGGCTCGGGACACGGCGCAAAGGACTTTATCGCAGTAACTCTCGGTACAGGCGTCGGTTCGGGCGTAATTATTAACGGCAAAATTGTTGCAGGCGTAAATAATGCAGGCGGCGAGTGCGGTCATTCTGTAATCGTTGTTGACGGCGAGCCTTGCACATGCGGCAGAAAGGGTTGCTGGGAGGCTTACGCTTCGGCCACCGCACTTATTAATCAGACTAAGGCGGCTATGGAAAAATACCCCGACTCAGTTATGCACGAACTCGTTAAAGCAAACGGCGGAAAGGTAGACGGCAGAACCGCTTTTGACGCAATGCGCAGAGGCGATATAGCAGGCATTAAGGTAGTTGACGCTTATGTTAAATATGTTGCATGCGGTCTTATTAATCTTGTAAATATTTTCCAGCCTGAAACTATTTGTATAGGCGGCGGCATTTGTAATGAGGGCGAGACTCTTCTTCGTCCGCTTCGCAGATACATAGACAGCGAGAGATACAGCGTTTACTCAAAGATTCAGTCGAAGATTGTTAAGGCTGAACTCGGAAATGACGCAGGTATTATTGGCGCCGCTCTCCTCGGAGACTGATTTTTGACTGTAAGGTGCTCAGCTTGAAAGAAATTACAGAATTTGCAAAAAACAATAATATTCCTTACAGCACAGATGAGCCTATGAGCAAGCACACCACCTTTAAGATAGGCGGTAATGCAAAACTTATGCTTTTTGTCGAAAACGAGGAGCAGGTTGCTTCGGCGGTTAAGGAATGTAAAAAATATAATCAGAGATATATCGCAGTGGGTAACGGCTCGAATCTTCTCGTATCTGACAGCGGAATAGACGCCGTTGTCATAGAAATGGGCAAAGGCTTTTCCGATGTAAGACTTATTGATGACGAGACGGTTTATGCAGAGGCGGGAGCACAGCTTATGAAGGTGTGTCGATTCGCATTGGAGCACGGACTCAGCGGTTTGGAGTTCGCTTACGGAATTCCCGGCTCGTGCGGCGGTGCGGCGTTTATGAACGCAGGCGCTTACGGCGGAGAAATGAAAGACGTGCTTTATCGCTGCGACCATATAGATAAAAACGGCGACAGGGGCTTTCTCGAGGGCGATGACCTTAAACTGTCCTATCGCCGCAGTGCATATTACGATAACGGCTGTATCGTAACGGGACTTTATATGCGACTGAAAAAGGATAAGCCCGAGGATATAAAGGCGAGAATGGACGATTATCTTTCCCGCCGTAAGGCTAAGCAACCGCTCGAATATCCGTCGGCAGGCTCTACATTTAAGAGACCCGAGGGATATTTTGCAGGCGCTCTCATTGAGGAATGTAACCTTAAGGGCGCTTCGGTCGGCGGCGCACAGGTGAGTACAAAGCACGCAGGCTTTGTTATCAATACCGGCGGTGCTATGTGTAAGGATGTGCTCGATTTGTGCAAAAAGGTGTCGGATACCGTTAAGGCACAAAAGGGCGTAGAATTGGAAATGGAAATAAGAGTAACGGAGTAAGTAATGAAAGACATAGTTTTATTAACCGGAATGTCCGGAGCAGGAAAATCAACGGCAATGAGCTTTATGGAGGATATCGGATATTACTGCATAGATAATATGCCGACAGAACTTATCAGCACCTTTATTCAGCTTATAGAAAAATCGGAGGCGTATAATAAAATCGCGATAGTAGCCGATGTTCGTACGCTCGGCGTTTATGACGCATTCCACAGTGCTGTGCAAAAGTTGATTGATAACGATAACTATATGGTTAAGACCATATTCCTCGATATTAAAACTCATGTCGCACTTAAAAGATATAAACTAACCCGCAGAAAGCATCCCTTTGCCGATAAATTTAACGGCTCTACGGAAAAGGCACTTGAGTATGAGAGAACGGTTCTTGCTCCCGTTTTGCAGAATGCGGACTTTGTTATCGATACTTCCGATTTGACTTCAAATCAGCTTCGTACCCGCCTTACCCAAATTCTTTTGGGAGACGAGCGTGAGATTATGAATATCCATGTTGTATCGTTCGGCTTTAAGCACGGCATTCCCACCGACGCAGATTTTGTGCTCGATGTAAGATGTCTGCCAAACCCATATTGGATTGAATCCATGAGGGACAAAACAGGACTCGATAAAGAGGTAAAGGACTATGTGTTCAGCTTTGATGAGTCGGTTACGCTTCTCAATAAATTAAAGGACTTGCTTGATTATCTTAATCCGCTTTATATCCGTGAGGGAAAGAGCCAGATTGTTATTGCCATCGGTTGTACCGGCGGAAATCACAGGAGCGTTGTGTTTGCCGAGGCACTAAAGGAATATTTCTCAAAGCGTTGGGATAATGTTTCGGTAAATCATAGGGATATAGATAAGAAATAAGGTATTTGTTATGTCATTTTCTTCTCAGGTTAAGGATGAACTTGTGAAAATTGAACAGGAAAATGCTTGTTGTAAAAAGAGTCTTCTTTACGGAATGGCTCTTTTTTCAAAGAGTTTTTCGTTTTCTTCGGTTGTTTTTCAGTCAAAGAGCAAGGAGACTGCCGAACTTTTTTTGTCGCTGCTGGAGGAGATTTGCTCTGTCAGAGCAAAGATGTCGGCGTCACCGTCGGGAAAACTCTATACCGTGTCGGTGCGAAAAAGCGTAAACGCAAGCAGGATTATGTCCTGTTTCGGCCACGAAAGAGGCGAGACAAGTCTAAGAATTAACTTTTCTAATTTCACTTGCGAGGATTGCCAGAAAACTTTTATCAGAGGTGTATTCCTTGCCTGCGGAGCCGTTTCCTCTCCGGAAAAAGATTATCATTTGGAGTTCAGCGTGCCGTATCTTAATCTTTCAAAAAGTCTTATGACGGCACTTCGTGAGGTGGAACTTTCACCAAAGATGACAAACCGTAAGGGTTATAACATCATATATTTTAAGGACAGCGAGGAAATCGAGGATTGCCTTTATATTATGGGCGCAGGCAAGAGTATGTTCGATATGATGAATGTTAAGATAGTTAAAGAAATTCGCAATACGGCAAATCGAAAAGCGAATTGCGATGCCGCAAATATAGAAAAAACCGTTGCCGCCGCTTCACCGCAGATTGCGGCAATACTTAAGATAAAAGAAAAAAAGGGACTTGATTCACTTCCCGACGGACTTAGGCAGATGGCGGAGATAAGGCTGGAAAATCCCGACTCGTCTCTCGGCGAACTCTCTGAAATGCTCGAGACGCCTATTTCACGCAGCGGTGTAAACCACCGACTGTCACGACTTGTAAAAATTGCACAGGAACTTTAATGTGCGTTTGTAATTCTCAACGTCTCCCTTGAAAAGGGGAGCGATAAAACTTTCAAGGTGAGCATCATAAAATAAAAGGTGATACTATGTTTACACATCTTCATTTGCATACTCAGTTCAGCTTGCTGGACGGCGCCTGCCGCCTCGGCGAGCTTGTTTCTCGTGCAAAGGAGTTGGGTATGACCTCTCTTGCCGTAACCGACCATGGAAATATGTACGGTGCGGTGGATTTTTACAGAGAGTGCAAAAAGCAGGGTATTAAACCCATTATCGGCTGTGAGGTATATGTTGCGCCGAGGAGCCGCTATGATAAGGATAAGACTTTGGATTCAAAGTATAATCACCTTGTTCTTCTCGTCAAGAATGAGACGGGATATAAAAATTTGATAAAAATGGTGTCGCTGTCGTATACCGAGGGCTTTTATTTTAAGCCGAGAATCGACCGTGACTTGCTCGAAAAATACAGTGATGGGCTCGTTTGCCTCTCCGCCTGCCTTGCAGGTGAAATACCGCAGTTTCTCTTGCAACGTGATTATGAGGGCGCAAAGAGTGCCGCTCTTTGGTATGAGTCGGTTTTCGGTAAGGGCAATTACTTTTTGGAACTTCAAAATCACGGCATAGAGCAGGAACAGATTGTACTAGACGGAATTAAGCGACTCAGCCGAGACACGGGCATTCCGCTTGTCGCAACGAATGATGTGCATTATGTCAATAAAGAAGATGCTGACATTCAGCAGGTGCTTATCTGTATCGCAACGAACCATATTTTGGGCGAAGATACGGGACTCGAATTTCACTCGGATAATTTTTATCTAAAGAGTGAGGAAGAAATGCTTTCGCTTTTCTGCGATGTTCCCGAGGCTGTGGAAAACACCGCCAAAGTTGCCGATATGTGTAACTTTGATTTTGAGTTCGGTAATACGAAACTTCCGTATTTTGCAACCCCGGATAATATGAACCACTTTGAGTATTTCAAAATGAAATGCTTTGAGGGAATGAAAAAACGCTACGGCGAAAATCCACCCGAAGCGTATGTAAAAAGACTTAATTACGAACTCGAAACCGTGGATAAAATGGGCTACACGGATTACTATCTTATCGTGTGGGACTTTGTTAATTTTGCAAAGAGCAGGGGTATTCCCGTAGGTCCCGGCAGAGGCTCGGGCGCAGGCTCTATTGCCGCTTACTGCATAGGCATAACCGATATCGACCCTATGAAATACGACCTTATCTTTGAGCGTTTTTTGAATCCCGAGAGAGTGTCTATGCCCGACTTTGATATAGACTTCTGCTACGAAAGACGGCAGGAGGTAATTGACTATGTTACCGAAAAGTACGGAGCAGACCATGTGGCACAGATAGTCACTTTCGGTACCTTGCAGACCAGAGCCGCAATTCGTGATGTCGGCAGGGTAATGGGTATGCCGTATAATCAGGTGGACGCCGTTGCAAAACTGATACCTAACGATTTTCATATTACTATTGACGCCGCAATAAAAAAGAGCAGTCGCCTCAGAGCGGCAATGGAAGATAATACAGATGTTAAGCGCCTTATAGATACCGCACGCAGAGTTGAGGGTATGCCCAGAAATACCTCCACTCATGCCGCAGGCGTTGTCATAACTCACGACCCCGTGTCGAGTTATGTGCCGCTTGCAACTAACGACGGCTTGGTCGTAACGCAGTATATTATGACCACTCTTGAAGAACTCGGACTGCTTAAAATGGATTTTCTCGGGCTCAGAACGCTGACCGTCATAGATGATGCGTCAAAGGCGTCGGGCGTTGATATTAATAAAATTCCGATAGATGACCAAAGAGTTTATAAAATTTTTGCCGCCGGGCAGACAGAGGGCATTTTTCAGTTTGAATCGGGCGGAATGAAGCAGATGCTTATGAATCTCAAGCCGACATCGCTGGAGGATTTGATTGCCGCCACCTCGCTTTATCGTCCCGGCCCGGCAAGTCAGATAGACACCTTTGTGCATAACTCAAATAATCCCGGGGATATAAAATACGATACTCCGATGCTTGAGCCTATTCTTAAAAACACTTACGGCTGTATGGTTTATCAGGAGCAGGTTATGCAGATTTTTCGTTCCCTTGCAGGTTACAGTTTCGGCAGAGCGGACGTTGTACGCCGTGCCATGAGCAAGAAAAAGCACGATGTTATGGAGAGGGAACGCACCGCCTTTGTTGACGGCTGTGCAAAAAATAATATTTCAAGCAGCGTTGCAAATGCGATTTTTGATAAGATGACCGACTTTGCTTCCTATGCGTTTAATAAATCTCACGCCGCTTGCTACGCTCTTGTTGCGTACCGCTGTGCTTATCTTAAAGTTTATCATACTTCTCGGTTTATGGCGGCGCTTTTGAGTTCTGTTTTGGATAATTCAAATAAGGTTGCTCGCTATATCGCCGAGTGTAAGCGTGTCGGCATTCGCCTTGCACCGCCCGATATTAATTCGTCTATGAAAGGCTTTACAGCCGCTTCGGATAAGGTGATTAATTACGGTATGCTCGGCATAAAAGGCGTCGGAAACGATTTTATCGAGGATATAATCAAAGAGAGGCAAAACGGCAACTTTTCGTCTTTGAAAGATTTTTGCGAGCGTATGCAGGGCACTCGTTTTAACCGCCGTGCGGTCGAAAGCCTGATAAGATGCGGTGCACTCGATAACTTGGGCGCAAACCGTAAACAAATGCTTCAGGTTCTGCCGATTTTGCTCTCGTCTATCGAAGAACGCTACCGAAAGACTATGTACGGTCAGGTTGGACTTTTCGATTTGGGCAACGAAAAAGCCACGGATGAGATTAAACTTCCGCAGGTTAACGAGTTCTCAAAGAACGAACTTTTGCAGATGGAAAAGGAAATAACAGGTCTTTATCTCTCGGGTCACCCGATGGATAAGTTTGATGCATATGTTGAATCGTCAGGTTGTGTGAGAACATATGACATTCTTGAGGCGGGGAAAAACGGAGCCCGTCTAAAGGACTCTGCCAAGGTTTCTCTTTGCGGTATTATAAATCATATTACCGTTAAGCAGACCCGCTCAAATAAAGCCAATATGGCTTTTGTAACGCTGGAGGATTTGTACGGCTCTGTTGAGGTTATTCTTTTTCCGAATGTTTATACACGCTTTGCCTCGCAGATTATTCAGGGTAATGTTATTACGGTGAGCGGTACCGTCTCCGTCGAAGAAGATAAGGAGCCCAAAATACTTGTAAACTCCGTGTCTCTCCCGAAAGAAACGCCGACTGCAAAAGCGCAGAAGAAAAAGCGTACGGGTCTTTTTTTGAAATTTTCGTCTCACAACGATAAGGCACTGGACGGGGCAAAGAAAATTCTTGCATCCCATAAAGGAAGTCTGCCGCTTTATTTCTATTTTGAGGATACAAAAAAATACGAACTCGCTCCAAAGGATAATTTTGTCGTTCAAAGCGAGACGCTCATTTCCGAACTCAGGGCACTGCTGGGAGACGGCAATGTTGCATTAATTATATAACACTTGACAACATATGCCTTTTTAAGTAAAATAGATGTGTTATATGTGTATATTATAATATTTAACTTATGTGTTTGTTTACGGAGGATACTATTATGAAAACTATCGCAGTATTAACCAGCGGCGGTGATGCACCGGGCATGAATGCGGCTGTCCGTGCAGTAGTAAGAACAGCATGTGAAAACGGAATTAAGGTTTACGGCGTTGTAAGAGGATATAACGGCCTCATCAACGGCGACCTTATCGAGATGGATTTACGCTCGGTTTCCGATATTATTAATCGTGGCGGTACAATTCTTTATTCCGCAAGAAGTAAGGAGTTCGCAACCGAAGAAGGTATGCAAAAGGCTATTGATACCTGTAAAAAGTTCGGTATCGAGGGCGTTGTTGTAATCGGCGGAGACGGTTCGTTCAGAGGTGCTCGTGACCTCAGCGAAAGAGGTATTCCGTGCGTCGGACTCCCCGGCACCATTGATAACGATATTGCGTGTTGTGACCACACTATCGGCTATGATACCTGCCTTAATACCATTATGGAAATGATAGACAGACTTCGTGACACTTCGGAGTCTCACGACAGATGTTCTGTTGTAGAGGTTATGGGCAGAAGAGCAGGCTGGCTTGCTCTTAATTCAGGCATTGCCTGCGGCGCAACCTCTATCCTTATCCCCGAGGTTCCCTTTGACATTGAAAGGGATGTTATTCAGCGTATGCGTAAGACCATGCTCACCGATAAGAAGCACTTTATTATCGTTGTTGCAGAAGGCTGCGAAATAGACGTTCACGACCTCGCTAAAGAGATTGAGGAAAAGACAGGAGTTGAATCCAGAGCAACCGTTCTCGGCCATACTCAGCGTGGCGGCTATCCTACCGCAAGAGACAGAGTTATGGCTACAAAGATGGGTAACTATGCAGTAAAACTTCTTATGAACAATATCGGTAATCGTGTCGTTGCAGCTCAAAAGGAAGATGTTGTTGACTACGATATTTTTGAGGCTCTTAATATGACAAAGACTATCGATATGAACCTTTATAACATAGCTCACGAGGTATCTATCTGATTTCGTTTGCTTAATTTAATACATAGCATTTGGGGGCGTTCTGTGAACGCCCTTTTTGTAAAAAAGGAGCAGTAATGCCCGTTAAGAAAAA
>ERZ1035006.343-NODE-343-length-37826-cov-9.556353_pt1 | contig 37826 bp, 26 predicted proteins | sample MGYA00520694_ERZ1035006 | MGnify/ENA primary metagenome ERZ1035006 (study PRJEB33766, sample SAMN09781746) | gut metagenome | biome: gut microbiome | host: Homo sapiens | place: Madagascar | study: EMG produced TPA metagenomics assembly of the PRJNA485056 data set...
GAGGAGTAGCCTTGGCTCCAGTAAGAAGTTATACGAATTGGAATAGCAGAACTACGGATGAAGAAGAACAGATTGAGCCAAATGCTGAACAGATTATCCAGAATGAAAAAGATGGACATCAGACATTTATCTATAAGTTGTTACTTGCCAGAACAGGAATAAATCTGAAGAAAATAAATTATAAAATCAATAGTAAAACCTAAGGTGAATATGTTATGGTCTAATTATGTCCTTTTATTGTTATACCACTCTCTGAACTCTTTTTTCTGACTTCGCCCCATCAGTAAATATGCTGTTAAAAACAACTTTTCAAATTCTTTCGCATACTCGTCAAGTCCTCTGGTATATTGAATAGATTCCTTTTTTGATACAAATAATAAGAACGGGTGTTCTTAATTAGATAGACAAAGTCTATTTTTTGTAGTAAAATTGAGCATGTAAGAGTAACAATCAGTTGGCTTATAGAAGTCGATTTTACTATAAATTTCAGGAAGGAGAGGGCATTATGGAGTTTAAATTACATGCCCCATACGAGCCGACCGGCGACCAGCCACAGGCAATAAAAGCCTTAGTAGACGGGTTCAAAGAAGGCAATCAGTTCGAGACGCTGCTTGGCGTGACCGGCTCGGGTAAGACATTTACGATGGCAAATGTGATTCAGAAGCTGAATAAGCCGACATTGATTATCGCGCACAACAAGACGCTGGCGGCACAGCTATACGGTGAGTTTAAGGAATTTTTCCCGGAAAATGCGGTAGAATATTTTGTATCCTACTACGATTATTACCAGCCGGAGGCGTATGTGCCGTCTTCGGATACTTATATTGCCAAGGATTCCTCAATCAATGAGGAGATCGACAAGCTGAGGCTGTCGGCGACGGCATCTCTGATCGAACGCAAGGATGTCATTGTTGTATCGAGTGTGTCGTGTATCTATGGACTGGGCAGCCCGGAGGATCTGTTTTCCATGATGGTATCACTGCGGCCGGGCATGGAAGTTGACCGTGATGATGTGCTGCGTGCGCTGGTAGATATCCAGTATACGAGAAATGAGATGGATTTTCACCGCGGTACGTTCCGTGTACACGGTGATGTCGTAGAGATCTTTCCGGCAAACAACAGTGAGCGTGCGATCCGTGTCGAGTTTTTCGGAGATGAGATCGACCGGATCACGGAGATCGATGTGCTGACCGGGGAGATCAAGGCGAGTCTGGAGCATGTGGCGATCTTTCCGGCTTCGCATTATGTTGTGCCAAAGGAGAAGATTCTGGCGGCATGTGACAATATAGAAAAAGAATTAGAGGAGCGTGTGCGTTATTTCAAAGGTGAGGACAAGCTGATCGAGGCCCAGCGTATCGCGGAGCGCACAAATTTTGATGTGGAGATGCTGCGTGAGACCGGATTTTGCAGCGGTATTGAGAACTATTCGAGGCATCTCGCTGGCACACCGGCAGGTGCGACACCGCTGACGCTCATGAACTATTTTAATGATGAATTTCTGATTATTATTGACGAGTCACATATTACATTACCCCAGGTACGCGGCATGTACGCGGGTGACCGTTCCCGCAAGACGACGCTTGTGGAATATGGGTTCCGACTGCCGTCTGCACTGGACAATCGTCCACTCAATTTTGAAGAATTTGAGCAGAAAATTGACCAGATGCTGTTTGTGTCTGCGACACCCGGAGAATATGAAGAACAGCATGAATTGCTGCGTGCAGAGCAGATTATCCGTCCGACCGGATTGCTCGATCCCAAGATCGAGGTGCGCCCGGTTGAGGGACAGATCGATGATCTGATCGGAGAAGTCAATAAAGAGACGAAAAATGGAAATAAGGTACTCATCACAACGCTGACCAAGCGCATGGCAGAAGATCTGACTGACTATATGAAGGAAGTTGGTATCCGCGTCAAATACCTGCATTCGGATATTGATACACTGGAGCGCGCAGAGATCATCCGGGATCTGCGGCTGGATGTATTTGATGTGCTGGTCGGCATCAACCTGCTGCGGGAGGGACTCGATATTCCGGAGATCACGCTTGTGGCGATTCTCGATGCAGATAAAGAGGGATTCCTGCGTTCCGAGACTTCTCTCATACAGACGATTGGCCGCGCTGCACGAAACAGCGATGGACATGTCATTATGTATGCGGATAAGATCACGGATTCAATGCGTGTGGCGATCGATGAGACTGAGCGCCGCCGTGCGATTCAGCAGGCATACAACGAGGAGCATGGCATTACACCGACCACAATCAAGAAGTCGGTACGTGATCTGATTGCGATCTCCAAGAAAGTCGCGCAGGAAGAACTGAATTTTGCCAAGACACCGGAATCTATGAACCGGGGCGAACTAGAAAAACTCATTAAGGAAGTCGAGAAGAAGATGAAAGCAGCCGCCGCAGACCTCAATTTCGAGGCAGCCGCCGAGCTGCGTGACCGCATGGCAGATCTGCGCAAAATGCTCGAGGACACAGAGGATAATGACCGGGCGTTGAAGAAATAGTCCGTGTGGTATATATAGGACGTAACATGCTGACCGGATGCTTTGGTTCAGGAGGACGCGGCTCCCGCAAGCAGTCTGCCTTTTGCTTTATTGCACGGTTCATTCCGATGAGCCTTAGAAGAACTAACTCGTGTTCAGCATAGGCTTCCACGAGTTATAAGTCTCATCTCCATCGTGCAAAGGCAGCAAAATCAGACATGACTTGCTCGCGCTGCTGTTTCACGACACACCTCCCGGTCAGCATGCCACTGTTCTACGATAACGGAACATATTATACACAGACGAATAACCGTATGACTCGTGGAAGCCTCTGCTGAACATGAGTCATGCGCTGCAGCTTTATCAGGGTGTTTCGTGCAATAAAGTAAAAACCGTATTTGAACATCCGCTGCAATGAAAGAACCATAGGGTGTTTAAGTTATATATTTGACACCCCGTGTTATAGTGATTTATGACGATCCCATGCACAGCGGGCAGACTGCGGAATGAGATTTTGACAGGGCCTTTATGCGACCGGGCGCGCGCGGAGAACACATAGAGGAAGCAAGACAGCGGCAGCAAAGAAAAGCCGAACTTGCTTTTACTTTGTGCCGAACGCGCGTATTCCCGCAGGAGCATAAGGCATGGCAAAACTCATCCGCAGCCAGCCCGCGTCCGGGAGGCCCCCCCACAGACCAACCGTAGTCGATACATGTCCGGGAGGCCACGCATACACAGATAAAAGATAGATAAACCCACAAGAAAGGCAACACCACCATGAAAGAACGCAAATATATCAAGATCAGAGGCGCCTGTGAGCACAACCTCAAAAACGTAGATCTAGACATCCCGCGTGACGAATTTGTCGTACTCACCGGACTGAGCGGCTCAGGGAAATCCTCGCTGGCATTCGACACGATCTACGCAGAAGGACAGCGGCGCTACATGGAATCATTGTCCTCCTATGCACGTCAGTTCCTCGGACAGATGGAAAAGCCGAATGTGGAGAAGATCGAAGGACTGTCTCCGGCGATCTCCATCGACCAGAAATCCACGAACCGAAACCCTAGGTCGACGGTCGGCACGGTGACGGAGATCTATGACTATTTCCGGCTACTGTATGCACGTATCGGCATCCCGCATTGTCCGAAATGCGGCCGCGAGATCCGCAGACAGACAGTAGATCAGATGGTTGATCAGATCATGGAACTGCCCGAACGGACCAAGATCCAACTGCTGGCACCGGTCGTTCGCGGACGCAAAGGTACGCACGCCAAGCTGTTTGAACAGGCGAGACGCAGTGGTTACGTGCGCGCGATTGTAGATGGCAGCATGTATGAGCTGACCGAGGAGATCACGCTGGATAAAAATATCAAGCATAATATTGAGATTGTCGTAGATCGGTTAGTTGTAAAATCAGGCATTGAGAAGCGTCTGACCGATTCGATCGAAAATGTATTGGAGCTGGCAGACGGTCTGCTCGTTGTCGATGTGGCAGATGCAGAACCGCTGAACTTTTCGATGAGTTTTGCATGCCCGGACTGCGGAATCAGCATAGATGAGATCGAGCCCCGCAGCTTCTCGTTCAACAATCCGTTTGGTGCATGCCCGGAGTGCTTCGGACTCGGATACAAGATGGAGTTTCATGAGGATCTGATGATCCCGGACAATAAGCTTTCGCTCAGCGAGGGCGCGATTCAGGTCATGGGCTGGCAGTCATCGACCGATCCAAAGAGCTATACCTATGCGATTTTAAAGGCATTGTCACAGGCGTACGGCTTCAGTCTCGATACACCGTACCGTGAACTGCCGGTGGAGATCCGCCATATGCTCATCTACGGTGCAGACCGCGAGGTCAAGGTCTATTATAAAGGGCAGCGCGGCGAGGGAGTCTATGACGTACTGTTCGAGGGACTCATCAAAAATGTGAACCGCCGTTACCGTGAGACACATTCCGATACGATGAAACAGGAATACGAGGAATTCATGCGGATCACGCCCTGTAAGCTGTGTGGTGGGCAGCGATTAAAGAGAGAGTCGCTGGCAGTGACCGTTGCGGATAAAAATATTTATGAGATCACCAATCTTTCAATCAAAAATCTGCATGGTTATCTCGGTGAGCTTGATCTGACACAGCAGCAGCACCTGATCGGAGATCAGATCTTAAAGGAGATCCGTGCCAGGGTACAGTTTCTTGTGGATGTCGGACTCGATTATCTGTCGCTGTCGCGTGCGACAGGGACGCTCTCCGGTGGAGAAGCGCAGCGGATCCGCCTTGCGACACAGATCGGTTCGGGACTGGTCGGCGTGGCATATATTCTGGATGAGCCGAGTATCGGACTGCACCAGAGAGACAATGACAAGCTGCTTGACACGCTGAAACACTTGCGTGATCTTGGAAATACGCTGATCGTCGTCGAGCATGACGAGGATACGATGATGGCAGCAGATTATATTGTGGATATCGGACCAGGGGCAGGTGAGCATGGTGGACAGGTCATCGCGTGCGGTACTGCCAGACAGATTATGAAAAATCCGAAGTCTATCACAGGCGCTTATCTGAGCGGTAAAAAGAAGATTCCGGTGCCGGATGAGCGCCGTCAGCCGACCGGATGGATCACGGTAAAGGGAGCCAGGGAGAATAATCTGAAAAACATTGACGTACAGTTTCCGCTTGGCATCATGACGTGTGTGACCGGCGTATCCGGATCTGGAAAAAGCTCGCTCACAAATGAGATTTTATATAAGACACTGGCAAAGGAATTGAACCGTGCGCGCACGGTTGCCGGAGATCACGATGAGATTCTGGGACTGGAACAGCTGGATAAAGTCATTGATATCGACCAGTCGCCGATTGGGCGCACGCCACGGTCTAATCCTGCGACCTATACCGGTGTATTTGACATGATCCGTGATCTGTTTGCAGCGACACCGGATGCAAAGGCAAAGGGCTATAAAAAGGGTCGTTTTAGTTTTAATGTCAAAGGAGGCCGCTGTGAGGCTTGCTCCGGAGATGGTATTATCAAGATCGAGATGCACTTTTTGCCGGATGTATATGTGCCGTGTGAGGTATGCGGCGGCAAACGGTACAACCGTGAGACACTCGAAGTCCGTTACAAGGGCAAGACGATCTATGATGTGCTCAACATGACCGTGGAGGAGGCGCTCGAGTTCTTTAAACATGTGCCGAGTATCTATAATAAGATACAGACGCTGTACGATGTCGGTCTGTCTTACATCCGCCTCGGACAGCCGTCGACCGAATTGTCCGGTGGTGAAGCCCAGCGTATCAAGCTCGCGACAGAGCTGAGCCGGCGCAGTACGGGCAAGACGATCTATATTCTGGATGAGCCGACGACCGGACTGCATTTTGAGGATGTGAACAAACTCGTCGAGATCCTGCGCAGATTATCCGATGGCGGCAATACCGTGATCGTCATAGAACACAATCTGGATGTGATCAAGACCGCAGACTATATCATTGATATGGGACCGGAGGGCGGAGACGGCGGCGGAACGGTCGTCGCCACAGGCACACCGGAGGAGATCTGCGCGGTAGAGGCATCCTACACCGGTCGATATTTGCAGAAATATTTGAAAAATCTCTAAACCACTTGGAAAAATGGAATTTATTGTATATAATAGCTCTATATGAGAAAAAATAGTTAGTGTCTATATTATTAAGGAGACTGTAAGATGGTTGGAACAGATATCGGAATCGATTTGGGAACAGCGAGTATTCTCGTTTACATTAAAGGAAAAGGTGTTGTATTAAAGGAGCCCTCAGTAGTGGCATTTGACCGTGATACAAATAAGATCAAAGCGATCGGAGAGGAAGCGCGTCTGATGCTGGGTCGTACACCCGGCAATATCGTAGCGGTGCGTCCGTTGCGACAGGGTGTCATCTCAGATTATACGGTGACAGAGAAAATGATCCAGTATTTTATCCAGAAAGCACTTGGAAAGAAGACCTTCCGTAAGCCGCGTGTCAGCGTCTGTGTACCGAGCGGTGTCACAGAGGTCGAGAAGAAAGCAGTAGAGGATGCGACTTTCCAGGCAGGTGCGAGAGAAGTAGAGATCATCGAGGAGCCGATTGCGGCAGCGATCGGAGCCGGCATAGATATTTCCAGACCTTGCGGAAATATGATTGTGGATATCGGTGGAGGAACTGCGGATATTGCCGTTATTTCATTGGGCGGATCCGTTGTATCGACCTCCATTAAGATCGCAGGAGACGATTTTGATGAGGCGCTGGTGCGTTATATGCGTAAAAAGCACAATCTTTTGATCGGTGAACGTACCGCAGAAGATATCAAGATCAAGATCGGAACATGCTATCCGTTACCTGACGGCGGCACCATGGATGTACGTGGACGTAACCTCGTCACCGGTCTGCCTAAGACTGTGACCGTGTCTGCCGAGGAGACAGAAGAAGCACTGCGCGAGGCAACGAACCGCATTGTGGAGGCGATCCACAGCGTACTTGAGAAGACTCCGCCGGAACTGGTAGCAGATGTAGCGGAGCGTGGTATTGTACTCACCGGAGGCGGTGCATTGCTGCGTGGACTGGAGGAACTGATTGAGGACAAGACTGGCATCAATACGATGACCGCTGAGGAGCCGATGACCTGTGTGGCGATCGGAACCGGAAAATATGTAGAATTTCTTGCAGGAAAACGTGATGACGATTAAGAGGAACAGAGCATGGTAAAAGGACTCTATACAGCGTGGTCCGGCATGGTGAATGAGATGAACCAGCTGGACGTGATGACAAACAATCTGGCAAATGCAGATACAAACGGATACAAAAAAGAGGGTGCAACCTCACAGACATTTGATGAGCATCTTGCGGTTAAGATCCGCGATCTGTCGGATAATGGTCTGCCGGTGCCACTGGGACATGTGACGCCCGGTGTTATGATCGGTGAGACCTACACCGATTATTCGCAGGGCAGTTTCCGTGTGACAGACAGCCAGTATGATGTGGCACTTGATGGAGACGGATTTTTCGCAGTTTCCTTCACGAGTAAGGATGGGGAGACATCGGTAAAATATACGAGAGACGGTGCATTTACCGTCAACACGGATGGTTATCTTGTGACGAAGGATGGTGATTACGTCCTGAATCAGGCGGGCGCACAGAACGGCGATCCCGGAGCCAATAATTTCATCCGGCTTGACCCCAATCAGGAGTTCAAGATTGATGAGAAGGGCTTTATCTGGCAGAATGACCAGGTGGTTGCACAGCTTGGAACTGTTGATTTTGAAGATTATAACTATCTGGAAAAATACGGCGAGAATCTGTATCAGACAGTAGACGGAGCAGTATCGACAGCAGCGAATGCCCGCGTCAGACAGGGCTATATCGAGGCATCCAACGTGAATGTCGTGTCTGAGATGGTCAATATGATCACGATCAGCAGAGCCTATGAGTCCAACCAGAAAGTCATTCAGACAGTAGATGGTATGTTGGATAAGGCCGTGAACAATGTCGGTCGGGTATAAACTTATCAGGGCGGCTAGCCGATAATACACTATAAGGATAAAACTATCAGTCCACGGAAGGGCGTTAAAGGAGTACTACCTATATGATGAGAGCATTGTGGAGCGCAGCATCCGGTATGCTGGCTCAGCAGACCAATGTAGACACAATCGCCAACAATCTGGCGAATGTCAATACGACAGGATACCGCAGTGAAAAGACAGAATTTAAGAGTCTGTTATATCAGACACTGCAGACACGTACAACGACAGCAAACGGCGAACAGAAGCCGATTCCCGCACAGGTGGGACTCGGAACGCGTGTATCGTCCATGACATCTAGCTTCAAAGAAGGCGAGCTGATTGCATCTGAGAGCAACACCGCATTTGCGATTGAAGGTGACGGATTTTTTGGAATCCAGGGTGTAGATGGCGAGATCAGTTATACGAGAAACGGTGATTTCTTCTGGACAAATGGAGAGGACGGCCTGACACTCGCGACAGCGGAAGGCTACTATGTACTTGATCAGGAGGGTAATCCGATTGTGATACCTGACAATATAGATGCGAATACTGTGACGATCAATCAGTACGGACAGGCAGGCTATAAGACAGCAGACGGCAATTTTGTGAGCCTGAACCAGACCATCGGATTGTGGCAGTTCAATAACCCGGCGGGACTGGAAAAAGTTGCCGGTACTTATTTCCGCGAGACAACTGCATCCGGTAATGCATTGAATGAGGCTGGCAACGGCGTGAATCTCATTAAGAGTAAGCTGCGTCAGAACTATCTGGAATCATCCAATGTGCAGGTAGCAGATGAGATGGTCAACCTGATTGTGGCACAGCGCGCCTATGAGCTCAATTCCAAGGCGATTCAGGCATCTGATGACATGCTCAGTCAGGCGAACCAGTTGAAACGGTAGGAGGTAGCACATGAGTATAGGAATCAATGACAGCATGTATAGTTACCTCACGCAGACAGCGAGCAATGCGAACAGCTCAGCAGCAGCCGGCGCAGTAAACAATTCGATTCAGGGCTTGGATCAGAACTCCAGTGAGGAGGAGATGAAGCAGGCGATCAAGGATTTTGAGTCCTATTTCGTCGAGCAGATACTCAAAAATGTGCAGGAGTCACTTGCGGGAGATGAGGATTCATCCAATTCACAGTTGACAGAGTATTTTATGGGGCAGGTCAATGAGCAGATTGCAGACAAGATCACAGATCAGGTAGGCGATCGCCTCACACAGACGCTGTACGAGCAGATGTGCCGTAACTATGGCATTTCGGCAAAAACAACCGAAGAATAGACACGATCAAAATGGGTGGGCATTGCCCGCCCATTTTTCACAGGTAGATACCTGCCACATGATGTTATAGAGGACTGTTTGGCTGCGGACACGGCAGTATTCCGATCAGGCTGCTCCAATTGTCTGGCGGTGTCTCGCTGTCTCTTCAGCCTTGGCTCGATGTGTCCTTCGCACACATAGCCTGCGGCTTTCTGCTATGCAGAGCTGCATGTTATCAAGTCGCTCGCACTTCGCCAGACAAACGTCGCAGCTGACGGAAACTGCTGTGCCCGCAGCCACAGTCCAGCGGCACATAGTGTATGCGAAACTCCTTGGTTATATGAATTGGGAATGCGGGCACAATCAATTTTTGTACCGAGACAGCAGCGCGAGCAAGGCATGCCTGATTTTGCTGCCTTTGCACGATGGAGGTGAGACTTGTAACTCGTGGAAGCCTCTGCTGAACACGAGTTAGGTATTTCCAAGGCTCATCGGAATGGTTCGTGCAACGAAAGCAAAACAGGTATGCTTGCGGGAGCGGCGGTTTAGGATCGTTAAAATTGTGCTCGCATGACCACGTTATTTTGATCAAGAGTTTCGCAAACCGAAATCACAGTAGATAGAAGGAGCACCATACACATGGAACATATCACCGGATATGTAGATCACATCATTTTTCAGAATGCCGACAATGGCTACACCGTCCTTGAACTGATGACAGACGGAGCAATGACAACCTGCGTGGGCACACTACTGGGGCTGACGGATGGCATGAATGTAGAGCTGGAGGGAGAATACACCGAGCATCCCAGCTACGGCAGACAGTTCAAAGCAGCGCACTACATAGAAAAGGAACCGGAAGACGCACTGGCCATCGAGCGGTATCTGGGTTCCGGAGCGATCAAGGGTGTGGGTGCAGCGCTGGCAGCGCGTATCGTGCGCCGATTCGGGGCAGATACATTCCGTGTCATCGAGGAAGAACCGGAGCGGCTCGCAGAAGTCAAAGGAATCAGTGAGCGCAAAGCGCAGGAGATCAGCATACAGGTCGAGGAAAAGCGGGCACTGCGTTCGGCAATGTTGTTTTTGCAGCAGTATGGGATCAATCTGAACCTCGCAGTCAGGATCTACAATACTTATGGAGAGGAACTGTACAGTATCCTGCAGAAGAATCCATACCGGCTGGCGGACGATATCGATGGTGTTGGATTCCGGATTGCAGACGAGATCGCGGCCAAGGTCGGCATACGCACAGACTCCGATTTCCGTATCCGCAGCGGACTGCTCTACTGTCTGCAGCAGGCATCCGGAGAAGGGCATACCTATCTGCCGGAGCAGCAGTTGACGATGCGGGCAGTAGATCTGCTCGGAGTGCCGGCAGAAGCAGTTGAGAAAAATCTCATGGATCTGGCGATAGAACGCCGGATTGTCAAAAAACAGGCGTCAGATGGTGTTCATATCTATGCAGCGGTCTTTTATAATATGGAAGCGAACGTTGCGCTGCGTCTGCAGGAGCTGAATGCCCCGATGGATATTTCCGAGGCACATGTGTATCAGAGTCTGCAGCATATTGAGCAGGCGACCGGACTCGAACTCGCGGATCACCAGAGGCAGGCAGTCGTGGCAGCCGCGCGAGAAGGCGTGTTTGTGCTCACCGGAGGACCGGGAACCGGTAAGACCACGACGATCAATGCGATTATCCATTATTTTGATCTGGAGGGACTCGATTTCCTGCTCGCGGCACCGACCGGACGCGCAGCAAAACGTATGAGCGAGACGACCGGTTACGAGGCGCGCACGATTCACCGTATGCTCGAACTGGGTGGAGAGGAATCCGTCGGATTTGGCAGAGACGAGAGCAATCCGCTGGAGGCAGATGCGGTGATTATCGATGAGATGTCAATGGTTGACCTGCCATTGATGAATTCACTGCTCAAGGCGATTATGCCGGGCACCAGACTGATACTTGTCGGGGATGTCAACCAGCTGCCGAGTGTGGGACCGGGGCGCGTTCTCAAGGATATTATCGTATCGGGACAATTGCCGGTAGTAGAGCTGACAGAGATTTTTCGTCAGGCAAAGGAGAGCGATATCATTGTCAATGCACACCGGATCAACCGGGGAGAGCCGGTGACACTGGATAACCAGAGCATGGATTTCTTCTTTCTGAAACGCTATGATGCGGATCAGATTATCAATGTGACGCTGCAGCTCGTGTTGCAGAAGATGCCAAAATATGTAGAAGCATCGCCTACAGATATTCAGGTGTTGACGCCGATGCGCAAAGGCTTGCTCGGTGTCGAGCATCTAAACGTTGTATTGCAGCGGTATCTGAATCCGCCGGACGCGTCCAAATCAGAAAAAGAGCGTCCAAACGGAGTCTTCCGTGAAGGCGATAAGGTCATGCAGACAAAAAACAATTATCAGCTCGAATGGGAGGTGCGCAGCCGCTACGGCATCCCGATTGACAAGGGCACAGGCGTATTCAATGGGGATATGGGGACGATCCGCATTATTGATTCGTTTGCACAGAGCCTGACAGTCGAATACGAAGAAGGCCGCATGGTCGAGTATCCCTTTGGCGCAATCGATGAACTGGAACTCGCCTATGCGATCACGATACATAAATCGCAGGGTAGTGAGTATCCGGCGGTCGTGATTCCATTGATGGCAGGTCCGCGTCCGCTGATGAACCGCAATCTGCTCTATACGGCAGTCACCCGAGCCAGAAAATGTGTGACGCTCGTCGGGGATGACCGCGTCTTTGCGCAGATGGTAGAAAACGTACAGGAGCAGAGACGTTATAGCGGGCTCAGTGAACAGCTCGCAGAGAGAAAATTAGAGTAAAGGGAGTACTATTTGATCAAAACGATAGCAAAGACAATTATAAAAATATTGTATCCTCCGGTCTGCCCCATCTGTAATGAGGTACAGCCGCAGATGCTCACAGACGATGGGACGGGACAGATCTGCAGCGGATGCCGGACGCATATCCGCCGTGTCGAAAGTCCCTATTGTATGCGCTGTGGCAAGCCACTTGCACAATTACATATGGGCATGGAATACTGTGAGGACTGCAGCAGGCGCAAACATTCATTTACGCAGGGAAGGGCAGCATTTGTCTACCGGGGTGCCATGATCGGCACGATGCATCGCTTCAAATACAGCAACCGCCGCGATTATGCACCTGTGTTGGCGCGCGAAGCCTATGGGATGCATGCAGACTGGCTCGGGCGGATACGGCCGCAGATGATAGTGCCGGTTCCGCTGCATCCGGCGCGCAGGCGGACACGTGGATACAATCAGGCAGAACTGCTCGCAGAGGAAGTGTCACGGCTGAGCGGAATACCGATGGATGCCGATTTGCTGATCCGTACACATAATACGGACAGGCAGCGTGCACTAAATCCGCAGGAGCGAAAAAATAATCTGAAAAATGCTTTTCAAACGTCAAAAAAAATAGTACAATTAGAGAAAGTATTGCTCATTGATGATATTTATACAACAGGCAGTACCGCGGATGCGGCGGCAGATGCGCTGCACCGGTCGGGAGTAAAGGATGTGTATCTGCTATGTATCTGTATCGGAGGAGAAGAACAGGGAGGTTTGGAACATGGAAGTAAGGACATGTAAGTCATGTGGACGACTGTTTAACTATATTTCGGGACCGGTGAGATGTCCTGCATGCATGGAAGCGTTAGAAAAGAAATTTCAGGAGGTCAAGACCTATATCTGGGAGCATAAGAATGCACCCTTGGCTCAGATTTCAGAGGATACAGATGTATCTGTTGGTCAGCTCCGCCAGTGGGTGCGTGAGGAGCGGCTGAGTTTTTCTGATGATTCACCGGTAGGACTCGAGTGTGAGATCTGTGGGGCAACGATCAAGACCGGACGCTACTGTGCCAACTGCAAGAGTAAGATCAACCAGAATCTTTCCAGTGCACTCAAGCCGAAACAAGCAGCAGAAAATACGGACTTCAGTGACCGTAAGAACAGAATGAGATATCTAAAATAGATCGTAACTGTTCAGTGCCTTCACAGTTACAATAGATCACAGATATAGTGGATCGGGCGTCGTTTGAGAGAACGGCGCTTTTTTCTTTTGTATTTCATGGAAAACTATGATATAATACGAACAACTATGTAATAAACCAGAATGGGGTGTAATATGATTCATAACGAGCGCGTGCGCCATATGGTGCAATTACAGGCATTTAATGACCGGAAGGGAAACGAGTATTTCCCGGTTGTCAGATATTTTCGCGGAGATTTTGTGGGGCTGCATATGCTGAGTGCATTTGTCAGCGGGACTGTCTGCTATGGAATCGGATTACTGATGTGGGGGATCTGCAATATGGAGATGCTCATGACATCGATCCACACGATGGATCTGAAGCAGTTTGCGACGAAGATTGTGCTGCGGTATATCGTATTTGTCGTATTGTATCTCATAGCCGTATATATCTATGCGCAGGTCAAATACACCCGTGCCAGAAAAGAGATGAAAAGCTACAACCGTCACCTGAAACGGGTGATAGCCAGCTATGAACGGGACGGAGGGGACTCATGACGACATTATTAGAGATAAAAGAACAGATCCGGGGATTCTGCAGCAGATATGAGATTTATCTGCGCCCTGTGGTCAGGAGTATATTGGCACTTGTCACATTTATGATGATCCGGTCCAGACTGGGGTATATGACGCGGATCAACAGCATGACTTTGATACTGGTACTGTCGTTGTCCTGTGCCCTGTTGCCGGTGAATATGATCGTTGTATTTGCGGCGCTGCTCGTGCTGCTGCATCTGTATTCGCTGTCGCTGGCAGCCTGTGCAGTATGTTTTCTGGTCATGCTGGTCATGTTTTTGCTATATTTTCGATTTTTACCGAAAAAAGCTTATTATGCAGTATTGATGCCACTGGCATTTGCATTTCATATACCGTATGTGCTGCCGGTTGTACTTGGCCTGCTCAATGAGAATCCGGTATCGATTCTGTCCATGGTATGCGGAGGTATCATCTATTATCTGCTCGCCGGGATTACGGCGAATGCTGCCGGTATCGCAGAGATGACAGGGGATGATTCTATTATTACCAAATTCAGTGATGTCCTGAAGCAGTTTGTGGGCAATCGTGAGATGATTGCGATGCTGGCAATTCTGGTACTCGCGGCGCTTGTCGTATGGTTTCTGCGTCGGCTGGCAGTCGATCACGCATGGCTGATCGCGATATCTACCGGATGCCTGCTGCAGCTGGTACTCAGCCTGATCTGTGATCTGCAGCTGAAGCTGGGGACAAATATGCTCAGCGTGGTACCGGGTGTCGTCCTGAGTGCACTTGTCGGGCTGGTGCTGCAGTTTTTCTTCTTCAATCTGGACTATACGCGGACAGAGCGGGTACAGTTTGAGGATGATGAATATTACTATTATGTAAAGGCTGTGCCCAAGATCTATGTGTCCGGTACAGACAAGAAAGTGAAGAAATTCAGCGGAGAAGATGCGCAGATTTCCAGAAAAGATCTGGCGCAGGAGATGGATATAGATGAGGATCTGCTGGATTTCTAGCAGACAGAGCAATCATGGGAAAGGAGAACATACGTGCAGGGAATCATAAGCGGAGTGGTAGCATTTCGTGACAAATATTTATTCTGGCTGAATATTCCATCGGTGACACCGACAGATATCGTAGAGATCATATTGATCGCCTTTTTGCTATACAGTATCTTAGTCTGGATCAAAAATACGCGGGCATGGGTATTATTCAAGGGCATCGTCATCATCGCTGTGTTCGTACTGCTTGCGGCTTTATTCCAGATGAATACGATCCTGTGGCTGGCGAGCCGGCTCATTAATGTCGGTATTATCGCGTTGGCAGTGATCTTTCAGCCGGAGCTGCGCAGGGCGCTTGACCAGCTTGGCAGGAAACAGATATTCGGTATGTTTAGCTGGGATCTCGACCGCACGATCAAGCGTTTTTCAGAACGCACGGCGAATGAGCTTGTCAAAGGAACATTTGAGATGGCGAAGGTCAAGACCGGAGCGCTCATTGTCGTGGAAAAAGATATTGTACTCGGAGAATACGAGCGAACCGGCATCGCGCTGGATTCACTCGTGTCCAGTCAGCTGCTGATCAATATATTTGAGAAAAATACACCGCTTCATGACGGCGCGATCATCGTGCGCGGAGACCGGATTGTATCTGCGACCTGTTATCTGCCATTGTCAGATAACATGGAACTGGATAAAGAACTCGGCACGAGACACCGTGCGGCAGTCGGCATCAGTGAAGTCAGTGATTCGCTGACGATCATTGTATCGGAGGAGACCGGAGCCGTATCAACGGCGATCGGTGGTGTGATCATGCGTGGCCTGGACGAGGAAAGCCTGAAAAAAGAACTCATGAAGCTGGCAGATGCCGGTTACGGACAGTCACGTCTGCAGAAGTTAAAGAGGAGGTTGGAGCATGGTCAGAAGAGTGTGGAAAGTCATAACGAATAACTTTGGACTCAAGCTCTTAGCAGTGCTGTTTGCAGTCATTTTGTGGCTGGTTGTGGTCAATATTGATGATCCGAAGCTCTCACAGCGGTTCAGCGCATCGGTCGTCATAGAAAATGCAGACTACCTCACCGGGCAGGGCAAGTATTTTGAGGTACTTGACAATACGAATACGATCGTATTTACGGTCACAGCCAAGCGCTCTTATCTGGAGAAACTGAGCAGCACCGACTTCAAGGCAGTCGCCAACATGGAAAATGCAGCGATTGATAATGAGAGCGGTATCGGAAAAGTGCCGATCGAGGTTACGGCCCTGCGTTACAGCAGTCTGGTCACGATCAGTAAAGCAACACAGAATCTGGAGATTGCTCTGGATGAACTGGCGCAGCAGCAGTATATTATCACCGTGGATACGACAGGCACGTTGCCGGATGGCTGTGCGCTCGGAGATGTGGCAGTATCACCGAACCTGATGAAAGTTTCAGGGCCACAGTCTGTGGTGAGCCGGATCGATCATGTGACAGCGAACATCGATGTCACAAACATGAATGAAGATGTTGTGGCGAGTGTGATACCGGTATTGTATGACAGCGCTGGCAACGTCATAGACAAAAATAACCTGACACTCAACATGTCTACCGTGACAGTGACGGTGCACATCCTCGATATCAAGGATGTTTCACTGATGTTTAATGTGACAGGCACACCGGCAGACGGTTATGCATATATGGATATGGAATACGAGCCAAAGACGATCGCGATCAAAGGTACAGCGGCATCGCTCAACAATGTGACGATGGTCAATATCCCGGAGTCGGCGCTGGATATCAGTGGGGCGAGGGATGACATCACACAGGTGATCGACGTATCCGAATATCTGCCGAGTGGAGTGACGATGGCAGATAAGAGTGATTCGAAGGTGACAGTCACTGTGCATATCGCACGTCTGGCGACAAAGACCGTGAACATCTTCCCGTCATCGATTCAGGTACTGAATCTGCCGGACGGATACAAGCTGAGCTTTGACAGATCTGTGATCCGGGTAGCACTCAGCGGAGTGGAGGAAGATATCAATGCGCTCGATACATCAGCGATCGTCGCGAGCATTGATGCGGGTCAGCTCACACCGGGCACGCATGAGGTAGAACTGGTGCTTGATCTGGATGAAAATATCTACCATGAGCCCGTGAGCGTGGCTGTGACAGTGAGTGAGGAACCGCAGACAGATGACAATACATCGGACGATCCGAACGATAACACCACGGATGAACCGGCAGACAACCCTACAGATAACCCGTCAGACACGACGGATGATACAACAAACAATTCGGAGGAATGATACATGGCCAGACTATTTGGAACAGATGGTGTCCGTGGAGTAGCGGGCACAGAGCTCACGATCGAGCTGGCAATGAAACTCGGTCAGGCAGGAGCCTATGTCCTGACAAAAGAGAAAGCACATAAGCCGACGATTCTCGTCGGCTGCGATACAAGAATATCCGGCGGTATGCTGGCAAATGCGCTGGTAGCCGGTATCTGCTCAGTCGGGGCAGATGCGATCCACGTTGGCGTATTGCCGACACCGGCAGTCGCATATCTCACGCGCAAACATAAGGTGGATGCAGGTGTTGTGATCTCGGCATCGCATAACCCGATGGAATTTAATGGAATCAAGTTCTTCAACGGAGAGGGCTATAAGCTCTCAGATAAGCTGGAGGATGAGATCGAGGAGCTGATTCACAATCATATGGCAGGTGTACAGCTGCCGACCGGTTCCGGTATCGGCAGGGTCGAGTACCGGTTTGATCTGCAGGATGAATATATCCGGTTTATGCGGGAATGCGTACCTGTCGACCTGAGTGGTCTGCGCATCGTCATTGACTGTGCGGAAGGCGCTTCCTACCAGACATCGGTACAGACACTGCGCCAGCTCGGTGCGGATCTGATCCCGCTGCATGTCGATCCGGATGGAACGAATATCAATGCCAACTGCGGTTCTACCCACATGGCGGAGCTGCAGGCACGAGTGGTCTATGAAAAGGCAGATGTCGGACTCGCATTTGACGGAGATGCCGACCGGCTGCTCGCCGTTGACGAGAACGGTGCGATTGTAGACGGTGATAAGCTGCTTGCGATCTGCGGCAGCCATATGAAGCGCAAAGGCACACTCAAAAAGGATACGATCGTAGTGACTGTCATGTCCAATCTTGGATTCTTCACGATGTGTGAGCGTGAGGGACTGCATGCGGAGAAGACGAAGGTTGGTGACCGCTATGTACTGGAGAATATGATAGAGAATGGCTATAATATCGGTGGTGAGCAGAGTGGACACATCATCTTCTTAGATGACAATACGACCGGAGATGGACTGCTCAGTGCGCTGCATCTGCTGGAAGTCATGGTAGAGACCGGTGAGCCGCTCTCGAAGCTGGCGCAGATCATGGAGATTTATCCGCAGGCACTGGTCAACGCCAAGGTGCCGAATCACAAAAAAGAACATTTTATGGAATATACCGAGATCGCCCATGCGATTCAGGAATTAGAACAAAAATTTAACGGAGAAGGCAGAGTTCTCATACGTCCGTCAGGCACAGAGCCTCTCGTGCGTGTCATGATTGAGGGGAAAGATCAGGCGCAGATCGAGAGAGAGGCACATGCACTGGCAGAGTTGATCACGAACACGATGCTATAGGAGCAAGCTATGGTTCATAAAAAAGTAATCGTAAAAAATCCGACCGGACTGCATCTGCGTCCGGCGGGAGTACTGTGCAATGAGGCAGTGAAATACAAGAGCAGAGTCTATTTTCGCTACGGAGAAGATGAGGCAAATGCCAAGAGCGTGCTGAGCGTCCTCGGTGCAGGCATCAAATGCGGCACAGAGCTGGAGTTTGAATGTGAAGGCGAAGATGAGGCAGAAGCATTGGCAGCAGTCATCGCAGCTGTGGAGAGTGGACTGGGCGAATAATCGCCTGTGAAGGGTTCACAAAAGGGGAAGCTTCGGGGGTACTAAAGGAGCAGAGAGATGGAAAATAAGAACTATCAGTACAAGCGGATATTTATGTTCTGGGCGAGCGTGCTGTTTGTCGCAGCCCAGACAGCAGTATATGCATGGCAGTGGTACAACATCTATGCACATATTATGCTGGTCAAATATTATCGGCGTGGAGACTGGGCGATCATAGCGCTGTATGCCCTCTACTGTGTCATGTTTTTGAAAATATTCGGTGGATTCAAGGTCGGATATCTGAGAAATATGGATGCGTTGTATGGACAGGCACTAGCGATATTTTTCCAGAATGCAGTTGCGTATCTGCAACTGGCATTGCTGGGTCTGTGGCGGTTCGGAACGCATCTGGAGCATTTTGTATACCTCATTATCATAGAGGCGGGGCTGGCGATCCTGTGGACATTGCTCACGCGGCATTTCTATGCCAAGATCTATCCACCACATCAGATGCTGCTGATCTATGGAGACATCAGTCCACGGCATTTAATAGACAAGCTGGATTCGAGGCAGGACCGCTATCAGATCCGTGAATCCATCCGCCTCGATGCGGGGACGGATGCGATTTTAGAGAAAATCAAGGAATACGATACGGTCATCATCGGAGACATTCCGTCGCATGAGCGGAACCAGTTCCTGAAATTCTGTTACTGGCATGAGATCCGCTGCTACAGCATACCGAAGATCTCGGATATCATTATCACCGGATCTGATAGGATCGACCTGTTTGACAGTATCCTGATGCTGAGTAGAAACAACGGATTATCGATCGGAGAACGCTTCTTCAAGCGCGTGATGGATATTGTGATTGCATTGATTGCATGTGTGATCCTTTCGCCGTTCATGCTCGTGATCATGATTGCGATCAAGGCATATGACCACGGTCCGATCTTCTATACACAGGAGCGTATCACCAAGGATGGCAAGCCCTTCCAGATCCTCAAATTCCGCAGCATGATCGTGGAATCCGAGGAGGAAGGTGCCAGACTTGCATCAGCCAACGATGACCGTATTACACCGGTCGGACGCGTGATCCGGCGCACACACTTTGATGAACTGCCGCAGTTATTCAATATCTTAAAAGGCGAGATGTCCGTCGTCGGTCCCAGACCGGAGCGCAGGGAGATCTTTGAACAGTATGAGGAGAGTATCCCGGAGTTCAAGTTCCGCCTGAAGATGAAGGCAGGACTGACCGGATATGCGCAGGTCTATGGACAGTACAATACGGTGCCCTATGACAAGCTCAAGCTGGATCTGACTTATATTGAAAAATATTCCTTCTGGCTCGATATCAAGCTGTGTTTTCTCACGGTGAAGATATTATTCCAGAAAGAAAAATCAGAGGGAGTGGACGACACGCAGAAGACAGCCTTGCAGTGAACACCGTGAGATCCCTCATAGGAGACACATATGCTCGTATCAGTCATCATACCGGCATACAACGCCGGGAAATATATCACCAATGCCGTCCGGTCGGCACTAGAGCAGGAAAATCTTGCGGAGGATGAGCGGGAAGTCATCGTCATCAATGATTGCAGCAGCGACCATACAAAGATCGCGATGGAGGGTTTTGTGCGCGATCCGGCAGTCAGATATGTAGAGAATGAGCAGAACCTCGGCGTTGCAGAGACGAGAAACCGCGGTATACGCATGGCGCGCGGCAGATACATCGCGTTTCTGGATGCAGATGACTGGTGGGAACCGGACAAACTCGCTGCGCAGATCGCATTGCTGGAGCGCACCGGAGCACCACTGTGTTATAGTGCACGCCAGTTACATGCAGCCGACGGTACACCGACCGGGCGCATGATCCGTGTACCGGAGCGTGTGACCTATGAACAGCTCCTGTATACGAATGTGATCCCCTGCGGATCGGTCGTGATGCGTACCGATATTGCCAGGGAATTCTACATGAGCCATGCAGAGCTGCATGAGGACTATATCCTGTGGCTGCAGGTGCTGAAAGCATATGGGGCGGCAGTCGGCATCGATGAGCCGTATCTGCACTGCCGGCTGAGTGAGGGTGGAAAATCGCGAAATAAGCTGAGATCCGCGCGCATGCAGTATGGTGTCTACCGTTATATGGGATTTGGAGCCATCAAAAGCCTGTATTATCTATGCTCCTATGCATGGCATGGGGTGAAAAAATACTATGGCTGATCAGAGAACAGAGGGGAACGACGATGCTGAAGATATATATCTGTCCGGAATGTGGCTGGCTGCGGACGGTATCGCGCCGCAAGGATGTGGAATGCCACCGATGCGGCAATACCGCCATGGAGCTGACGAAGCTGGATTATGAGACTTATGCACGGATGAGTGAGCAGGAACGCGCAGACTATGTACAGAGCTGGCGCTACATTCACAAAAAATCCGAAAAGAGCGATTGACAGATGGCATGAATTAGACTAGAATTGTGATGTTTAGTTTACATTGCGTTATATCTATATATAATAAGTATGAATATACAAAGGAGTCGCCATGAGCAAGAAGAATCGGCAAAGTGAGCTGAGCCCCAGGGAACAGAAGAAGCTATTAAAGAAAAAAAGAAAAAGACGTAAAATAATCCTGTTAGTCGTAGAAGTCATCGTACTGTTGATTGTACTCGGTATGTTATATGTCTGGCAGGCATTGAATAAAATAGAAAAAGATCCACCCGCGAGTACAGACAATACCCAGCAGGATGTGAGCAACAACGAGAATGAACTCAATGATGAGACGGTCGAGATCATGAAAGGATATGAAGATGTCGCGTTATTCGGTGTAGACAATTACTTCAACGGACACGCCGATTCCGGTAACTCCGATGTGATCATGATCGCCAGCATCAATAATGATACAAAAGAAGTCAAGCTCGTATCCGTATACCGTGATACATTCCTTGACACAGATATTAACACAGATTCATCACCGAACTTCCACAAGGCAAACCGTGCGTTTGCAATCGGAGGTGCAGCGCAGTCATGTAGTATGCTCAATGCCAGCCTGGATCTGGATATCCAGCATTACATCACGGTAGATTTCAAGGTTGTGACAGACGTCGTTAACATGCTCGGAGGCGTAGACATCGATGTCGACGATGCAGAGCTCAAATACATCAACCATCACATTGATACGACAGCGAAAGCGACCGGGGACACGCCGGTACATTTGACCACGACCGGACTGCAGACCCTGAACGGAACACAGGCGACTGCCTATGCGCGTATCCGTTCCACCGCAGGCAGTGATTTCAAGCGTGCAGAGCGACAGCGAGAGGTCATCAATGAGGTTGTGAAAAAGGCGAAAAAGACAGACCTCGGAACGATCAACAAGATCATTAATCAGGTATTTCCTGAGATCAGTACCAATTACACGAACATGGACATTATCCGTCTTGCATCCAGCATGTTCAGCTATGAACTCGTGGATTCGACCGGATTCCCGTTCAGCAAATATCCGGCGAGACTCGGCGGCAGCAAGGGTGATGTAGTCATCTGTGCCGATCTGGAGAACAACGTCAGGGCATTGCACCGCTATCTCTATGATGACAATGAATATGTGCCGTCAGCGACTGTTACCAACTATAGTGACCTGCTTATCAGTAACTATGGTATCACGATCGACCATGGAGACAATCCGGAGACAGTACAGGGAGGCACAATCACCGGTGACAGTTTTGACGAACCGGCAGAGACTGCGACGGATACGACAACAACGCAGTGACAGATCAATCAAACAGATAAAAAGTATACCCGAGGACAATTGCCCTCGGGTAATTCTGGATTTAGCGGAAAACGGAATCAGACAGGAGGACAACAATATGTGTGGAATCGTAGGATTTATAGGCAGGCGGCAGGCAGCGCCGATTCTTTTGGATGGGCTGTCCAAGCTGGAATACCGTGGTTATGACTCAGCAGGAATGGCTGTCTATGATGGGCAGGAGATCTGTGTGGAGAAAAGTACCGGACGGCTCAAGGTACTCAGCGAGCTGACACATGATGGCAGCACGATGCCGGGCACTGTCGGTATCGGACATACCCGTTGGGCGACGCATGGCGAGCCAAGCGACCGTAATGCACATCCGCACTGCAATACGGAAAAGAGCATCGCAGTCGTGCACAACGGTATCATTGAAAACTACATGAAATTAAAGAAAAAGCTGCTCGGCCACGGATATGAATTTATTTCTGATACAGACACAGAGGTCGTTGCACAGCTCTTAGACTACTATTATAAAAAGACAAATGGCAACATTATCGATACGATCACAAAGGTGATGCACCGTGTGGAAGGCTCCTATGCGCTCGGAATCATCTTTGCGGAACATCCCGATCATGTCTATGCACTGCGCAAGGATGCGCCACTCATTGTAGGCAAGTCCGCAGACGGTAATCTGATCGCATCCGATGTGCCTGCGATCCTCAAATATACGCGTGATGTCTACTTTATCGAGAACGAGGAGATCGCATGTCTGACAGAGGATGACATTGAGTTTTATAACATCGATGGCGAACCGATTGAAAAGACGAGCCGGACGATCGAGTGGGATATCAATGCAGCAGAAAAAGGTGGCTACGAGCATTTTATGCTCAAGGAGATGTATGAGCAGCCCAAGACGGTGCGCGATACACTCAGCCCGCGTATCAAGGATGGACAGATCGTGATTGAGGAGCTCGGCATGAGTGACGAGGAGATCTGTGCGATCGAGCGCATCCATATTGTAGCATGCGGCAGTGCCTATCATACAGGTGTGACAGCCAAATACATTATGGAAGGATTGGCGCGCATTCCGGTCGAAGTCGATCTCGCCAGTGAATTCCGCTACCGCAATCCGATCCTGAACAAAAATGACCTGGTAGTGATCATCAGCCAGTCCGGGGAGACCGCAGACTCGCTCGCAGCGTTGCGCGAGGCAAAGGCACAGGGGATCAAGACACTCGGTATCGTCAATGTCGTAGGCAGCTCCATTGCACGTGAAGCAGACCGCGTCATGTATACATGGGCAGGTCCTGAGATCGCAGTCGCGACGACAAAGGCATATTCTGCGCAGTTGATCGCACACTATCTGCTCGCGATCCATTTCGCACAGGTAAAGGGACAGATCCCGGAGGCACAGGTCTCAGAGATGATCACGGATCTCAAAGCGATCCCGACACAGATCGAGATGCTGCTCGCCAATAAGGAGCATGTCCAGAGGATCGCCAACCGTTATGTCGGAGCGAAGGATGTATTCTTTATCGGCAGAGGTATCGATTATGCGATTGGCATGGAAGGCTCGCTCAAGCTCAAGGAGATCTCTTATATCCATTCCGAGGCATATGCGGCAGGAGAACTCAAGCATGGAACGATCTCCCTGATTGAGGAAGGCACACTCGTAGCTGCGCTCGTGACACAGAAGGATCTGTACAAAAAGACGTTGAGCAATATCGTCGAGGTACGTTCCCGCGGGGCAGTCGTGCTCGCGGTCACGAATGAGGACAATACAGAGATCGAGAAGAACGCAGATTATGTGATCTACATTCCGCAGACGAATAAATATTTCACGAATTCACTCGCGATCATCCCGCTGCAGCTGTTCGCATACTATGTATCCGTCGGCAGAGGGTGTGATGTGGATAAGCCGCGAAACCTCGCAAAATCAGTGACGGTAGAGTAATGGTGGAAAATCACAATTATAACAAACATAGAACACAATTCAGACACAACTTCCGGTTAAACTGTGAACTATCAAATGAAGGAAAGAACTTCAAAGGGATGAAAAAGAGCTCAGTTTTAAGGAGGCATGACATATGGACAACTATAACAACGACAACCAAAACGGCTATAACAGCTATGGCCAGAACAATTACAACACAGAAAACAACAATGGCTACCCGGTAGATCCGAATAATAACAGCTACAGTTACACAGGAGCAGGTACGGATCAGACCTACAGCCAGCAGACGCAGAGCCAGACACAGGGCACCGGTCAGCAGTCACAGGATCGCTACTACAGCCCCTATGAGCGCCGTACAATGGCTGAGGACAACAGCCGCGAGGCACGCAGGGAGCGCAAACGTCAGGAAAAACGTGCAAACCGGCAGAATAAGCAGCATGGCTTTGGCACGACATTAGCCAAATGTGCATGTCTGGCAGCGACCTTCGGACTTGTCGCAGGCGGTGTATTCGGCGGGGTCAACTACCTGATTCCGGAAAAGGAGCAGACGGCCATCGTACAGCAGCAGACCTCTGCATTATCCACTACTTCGGACAATGACCGGACGAGTTCTGCTACATTGAATGGCGGTATCATAGCTACCGATGTATCCGGTATCGTAGAAAAGGCGATGCCCAGTATCGTAGCGATCACAAATATGACAGAGACCGAGTACCGTACCTGGTTTGGACAGACCTATTCACAGGAAAACGACTATGCAGGCAGTGGTATCATCGTCAGTGAGGATGACAAATATCTCTATATCGCGACAAATAACCACGTCGTAGACGGAGCCAAGACACTGACCGTCAAATTCTGCGATGACAATACCGTCGCAGCAGAAGTCAAGGGTACGAGCCCCAGCAACGATCTGGCAGTCGTAAAAGTAGCAAAAGACGATATCGAGCAGGAGACGATGGATGCGATCAGCATCGCCACGATCAATGATGCGGGAAATGAAAAAGTCGGAGAGCCTGTCATCGCGATCGGCAACGCATTAGGCTATGGTCAGTCAGTCACAAGCGGCATCATCAGCGCGTTGAACCGCGAAGTAACAGCGCAGGACGAATCCACAGGCGAAACATATGCGAATACACTGACACAGACAGATGCTAGCATCAACCCTGGTAACTCCGGCGGCGCATTACTCAACGCCAAGGGCGAAGTCATCGGAATCAACTCTTCCAAGATGGGCGGAGATTATGTAGACGGTGTCGGTTTTGCAATTCCTATGACGACCGCAGCGCCGATCGTTAACGAACTGATCACCAGAGAGAAAGTCACAGATGACAAGGCAGCATTCCTCGGAGTCAGCGGTATCGATGTCGATGATACGGTATCACAGATGTACAATATGCCCAGTGGTATCTATGTTGCCAAAGTATACGAAGGCAGCGCAGCCGCAGAGGCAGGCATCCAGCAGGGCGATATCATCACTGCATTTGACGGACAGGATGTAGATACCATGGAAGAGATGCAGGAGCTGTTACAGTACCGTGCAGCAGGCACCCAGGTCAAGATCACGATCAGCCGTGCCGACAACGGTAAATATGTCGAGCAGAAGGTCACAGTCACACTCGGCAGCAAAAACTAATAAATATAAGTTTTCCCAGATCTAAAAGGCATGATTCGCGCTTGAATCATGCCTTTTCATGTGTTAGACTAAAAATTAGCATTTACAGACCATTTCCGTGGAGGAAAACGACAATGAAAAATAGTACAAAGAAAAGAAAAATAGTGATAGCACTCGGACATGAAGCACTCGGAACGACACTGCCGGAGCAGAAAGAAGCGACAAAGCGTACCGCCAAGGCAGTCGCAGACCTGATCAGTGAAGATGCACAGATTATCATCACGCACAGCAATGGTCCGCAGGTCGGTATGATCCATACAGCGATGTCAGAGTTTGCCAGATTATATCCGGAGTATACAGCGACCCCCATGAGTGTCTGCTCCGCCATGAGCCAGGGCTATATCGGTTACGACCTGCAGAATGCGATCCGTACCGAATTGTTGAACCGTGGCATCTATAAGCCGGTAGCGACCATCCTCACACAGGTGACGGTAGATCCTTATGACGAGGCATTCTACGAGCCGACCAAGATCATCGGGCGTGTGATGAACCGCGAGGATGCAGACGCAGAGGAGAAGAAAGGCAACCATATCACAGCGGTAGAAGGTGGTTATCGCCGTATTGTAGCGGCACCGAGACCCATCGGCATCGTAGAGATCGACAGTATCCGTGCACTTGTTGACGCGGATCAGGTCGTGATCGCATGTGGCGGTGGCGGTATCCCGGTACTCGATCAGGCACATAACCTGCAGGGAGCCAGCGCGGTCATCGAAAAAGATCTCGCAGCAGCCAGACTCGCAGAGCTCGTCGATGCAGACGAACTCATCATCCTGACCGGAGAGGATCACGTCTATCTCGATTACGGACAGCCCACACAGCGTCCGATCGAGCAGATGAGTACCGCAGAAGCACAGGAATATATTCATGAGGGTATGTTCGAGGAAGGCACGATCCTGCCCAAGATCGAAGCAGCCATCGATTTTATCGGCAATTCAGCGATCCGTACAGTGACGATCGCGAGACTCGGCATCCGGCCTGAGACCGGCAAAGAGACACTCGAGGGCACAGTCATCCATAAATAAGATCCATTGCAGGGCATATACGAGGCGGCAGCGAAGTACCGATGCCGTCTTGTTTTTTGACCAGAAATGTCGGACGGCTGCCGGGAGACAGATCCCGGGACAGCGCGTTGACCCTAAAAATAAGCCGGTTTTATCCGTATTATTATGAGGTAGCATTAAAACGAAAAAGAAAAGGCACAGAAAGGAACCAGAATGAAGTTACACACGAAAAATCACATACCGGGACAGCACCATATCCTGCGCCGTACATTTGCAGGATTGCTGGCAGCAGCGACACTGGTATGTACACTGCCGGGCGGGTCCACTCCGGTATATGCGGCACAGACGCAGAAGCAGAGTCTGAAAACACTTGGCGTGATCGATACACCGGGCGAAGAGGATACGGCGAATGATTTACCGGATCTGGCAGATATTCCCACCGCGCAGGCACAGTTGCAGACAGCAGATAATGGAGATCTGATCATTGCGATCGATGCCGGACACGGCGGATCGGATGCAGGAGCGACCTACGATGGCATGAAAGAAAAAGACGTAAACCTGAAGATCGCACAGTACATCAAGGCATATTTTGCAGATTATGCAGGTGTGCAGATCTATCTCACGCGGGACAGTGACACGGCAGTCGAGCTCAGCACACGTGTGGAGCAGGCAGCAGCCGCAGGGGCAGATGTGTTCATCAGCATACATAACAACGCATCATCGAATGAGAAAACGAGCGGCAGCATGGTATTTTATCCGAATAACAACTACCGGCCGGCGTTAGGAGCGGAGGGCGCAGAACTATCACAGAGCATTCTCGATCAGTTGACAGCGCTCGGACTGCCGGATCTGGGCATCCGGACAAGAAATTCCGAAAACAACACCAAATACAAAGATGGCAGTCTGGCTGATTATTACAGCGTCATCCGTAATGCCAAGCTGCAGAATATAACCGGAATCATCGTAGAACATGCATTTGTATCGTGTGCATCTGACCGGAAAAACTATCTGGGAACGGATGCACAGCTGCAGAAGCTCGCACAGGCAGATGTCAAAGGTATCGCGGATTACTACGGACTGGAATACGTCGGACTGACGAAACCCGCCGTGACGCTGAGTGCACCGGGCTATAAACAGCTGGCGGTCGAATGGGATGAGCAGGAAGATGCACGCGGATATCTCGTTTACCGGTCAGAAAAGAAAGCCAGTGGATATAAAAAGATCGCGACAGTCACAGGCAGCTACAACACATCTTATGTAGACACCGGACTGGCGTTAAACAAAGACTACTATTATAAAGTAAAAGCTTACCGTAAAATAGATGGAGTCGCATATTACAGTGACGAGTCGAGAATCCTCAAGGGAAATGTGATCGGCGGCACACAATTTACCGAGATCAAGCAGACCGGGGACAACTTCAAATTAAGCTGGAAAGCCATGTCCGATGCAGATGGCTATGTGATCTCACGCAGCGAGGATGGAGGCAGCTATGTGCGTATCGCCGAGATCGATGATCCATCACGGACGACCTATACAGACAGAGACGTATTCAGTGAGATCACCTATCGTTACCGCATCCGCCCGCTTCATTATCTATATAATAATGAGGGCTACGGCAAGATGTCTACTGTGGTCACACTCAGCTATCTCGATCCGCCGGAAATAAAGAACACGATGGCGCGTACCGATGGCAAGGTCAAGGTCACATGGTCAAAAGTCAGCGGTGCATCCCAATATGTGCTGCAGCGCAGTGACAGTGAAAACGGAACCTATAAGACCGTTGCAACGTTAAAGGGCGAAGCAACCACCAGTTATATCGACACAAAGGTAGAGATCGCGAAAGAGTATTATTATCGTGTAAAAGCATATAATGAGCATGGTATCGTGAAGGGTTCATCCTACTATTCAGACGCCCTCGACGCGTTCAACTTCAGGACACCGGAATTTACAAATGTAGCGATCTCAAATAAAACACCCGGTGTATCACTCACCTGGTCAAAAACACCGTTTGCGGAAGGCTACCGGATCTACCGCAGCGAGACCGAAGACGGCGGCTATACACGAATCGGTACTGTAAAAGGTTCAAGTACGGTCACATACCTCGATACCTCGGGTACAGATATCGGCACTACCTATTATTATAAGGTCAGGGCATATGTTACAAAGTCCAAGAAAACGGTACTGTCCTATGTCTCCGATCCGAGAGCGATCACACCCGGATATGCGATCATGGGAGAGAGCAGCACGACTGCGGCAAAGATGGCCAACTGGTACACCGCGCGTGGCGGTGTCTATCCAGAGGAGATCTACAGCGAATACGGCGCACCTACCTTAAAGGACTTCTGCAAACTCGTCTATAACGAGGCGAAAGCAGAAGGCGTGAAGGCAGAAGTACTGTTTGCCCAGATCTGTAAAGAGACAGGCTTCCTGAAATTCGGCGGGGATGTCCAGCCGGATCAGTGCAACTTCGGCGGTATCGGCGCGACCGGAGGCGGCGCAGCAGGCGCCTCCTTCCCGGATGTACAGACCGGTATCCGCGCACAGGTACAGCACCTGAAAGCATACGCCAGCGACCAGCCGCTGAACAAAGAATGCGTAGACCCGCGTTTCACATACGTCGACCGCTGTGCAGCGATCTATGTCGAATGGCTCGGTGTCCACGAGAACCCGACCGGAGCAGGCTGGGCCACCGGCAAGAACTATGGATATAGCCTGAGAGATGACTATATCAGCTCGCTGCTGGGCTATTGATCAGGCGATTGACCAATGCATATTAAAAATTTTAAAACTTTTTTACGGCGACCCCACTTTTTTGAGAGGGGTCGCCGTAATTATATAGTGTCGGAACCAAAGAGCAGTATCTTTTGTGGGAAGTGGCAATGAATTGTCCGAATTTTTTTGACAAATTAGCAGATATGCTATGGACAATTTGCTGAGGATATTGTATACTTAGGTGACAAAAATAAACATCATACGAAAGTATGACAAAATTTAAGGAGGAAAAGGACATGAAAAAGAGTTTCATGACGAGAGCACTTGCTACTGGATTATCCTTAGCAATGGCGTTCTCACTGACAGCTGCAACAAATGTAACAACAGCAGCTGCAGCAGCAAAGCCTGCTATGAAAGCTTCTAACATGACTGTCAAAGAAGGCAAGTCAAGAACTTTCTTAGCAACAGCTAAAACGCTGAAGACCTACAAGATCACTAAAGCAAAAGTGAAGAATGCTTCAGCAAAGCAGTACATCAGCGTTAAGAAAAACGCAAAGGGTACTGGTATCGTTGTAACTGGTAAGAAGGGTGCTGATACCGCTCGCAAGATCGTTATCACATTCCAGAACAAGAAGACAAAGAAGACAACTAACCTTACTACTAAAGTAGTAGTCAAAGCAGTTAAGCAGGAAGAAAAGCTTACAATGACAGCTGCTGTAAAGGGCGTTAAGACTATCGAGCTTGACTTCAATAAGGCTATCGCTTCTCCTACAGCTGTAAAGGTTACAGTTAAGAAGGGAACTGCTGCAAGAGATTGCAAGGCTACTGTTGATGGAACTAAGATCACATTAGCAATGGACGCTAAGTTAACTGCTGGTACTTATGATGTATCTGTTGAGGGCGTTGATACCACAGCTATGACAGCTGCTGTTGTTGTAGAGAAGGATGAGACTTTAACCTCATACGAGATCGCTGATTACTTAGTAGCTGGTGGAATCAATGTAACAACAAATGGTTCTATCAAGTATGCTGCTTTGAACCAGTATGGTGAGAAGATGACTGCTTCTGAGCCTTCAGTTACATGCTCTTTTGGTAAAGTTGGAAACGTAAAGGCAGCAACTGCCACAGCAGAAGGCGAAATTCCTGTTAGTGAAATTCCTCCTGTTTTAGGAATTGTCGGAACAAAGGGAACGGTTGTCCTTGTTGCTAAGGATACAGGTATAACTGCTACAAAGGAAATTTCTTTCAATACTGCAGCAACTGCAGCTACTGCAGAGATCGTTGGAACATACAACAAGAATTCAGCAGCTCTGAAGAATATTTCTGAGAATGACACTATTGCTGATTACGAACTGTTATTTACTGTAAAAGATCAGTATGGATACGCTATGTCAGCTGATAAGCTTGACTTAAATATCAGCATCGTTGGTGGACTTACAAACATTGCAAAAGGTGTTACTGGTCTTACTACCAGAACTTTAAAAGGTGTTGATTATGTAGCACTTCCTTTACAGGGTGGCAAGGCTGTTGCTGGTGATGTGAACGTTATGGTTGTTAACCCTTATAAGGGACTGTTAGTAAACACAACTATTTCTGTTGCAAAGAGCGTTGTTATTAAGAGCATCTCTATTACCGCTGACAATGGTGTGTATGAGGATCAGGATAACGAGATGGCTTACGAGATCGTTGATGCAGATGGTAAGAGCGTAACCGGATATGCTGAGTTAACAAATTCAGTTGGTCTCGATTCGCGTCTGCGTTTTGAGAGAAAATCAGATGGATCTGCAAAGCTTCTCTATAATCCTGGCGCAAGTGTAGTTACTCCGCAGGCAAATACAGATAAGGCTACTCTTCCGCAGGTCGTTACTGTAAGCGCTAATAAGCAGACTAGTGGAGATTTCTTATTAAAGACATTTACATTTACTGTTAATCAGAAGCGCTTTGTAAAGGGTGTAACTGGAATTAAAGCCGATGTTACTACTTCTACCGCAAAGGGTGGAAAGAATCTTGAGATTAAATCAACTGATATTATTTTAGCTGACCAGTATTCAAATAAGGTAACATCTGACGAGAAGATCTTTGATAAGAAAATGGCTCTCGGAACAACGACTGGAACATCTATTTACGTTGCAACTAACGGAGCATTTAACATTAGTGTATCTGGTAATAAGTTGACCGCTACACCGGTTAATGTAGGCACAGCTACCGTTTACTTAAAATATGGTAAGAACGTAACAGCAAAGACTTCTGACTATGACGCAAAGTTCAGCATCTCTGTATTTGATACAAACGGTGTTGATGTAAGTACATTAGCAATTGACTCTATCAATGATGGATTCGCTGTACAGCTTGATGCTAATGGTGCAGTTTCTGGCTCAGGACTTACCGCTGCTGATGTCAAGGTTGTAGCTACAGTAGGTGGAACAAAGACTGTTATTCCTACTTCTCAGTACGTAATCGTTAAGAACGAGAATAACACTCTTTCTAAAGAAGATATAAATAAGGGTGTAGATACTAAGACTGCTAAGCTTACCGTACAGGTAACTACTTGGGATTCTGCAAATACACCTATTGAGACTCAGATCACCAAGGAATATCAGGTATCTAAGGCAGATGCTAAGTTATACAAAGTAACTGATGCAGCAGATGCTACAGCTTCTGTTTCAACTGGTGCAATTGTTACACGTGGCGCTTTCGTTACTAACTTTACTTTCAAGGATCAGTACGGTACAGAAGTAAAGGGTAACGCACTCGGAGCTACAAAGGCTGATAGCGTTGCATACTTTATCGAGATGATCTCTGCAACTGATAAGTCTGGCTATACAATTTCTCACAATAATAATGAGAAAGCACAGATTGAGTTCAAGAACGCTGGTGTTTACAAGGTTAAAGTAACTGCCAAGACACCGGATGGATCATCTAAGAGCTACACATATACTGTTACAGCAGCTAAGTAAAAATTAAATAACATAAGGTATATGTTATAGTGAAGAAAACGGCTTTGAGGAAATCCTCAAAGCCGTTCCTTTTGTTTTCATTGCGAAACAATATGCTCTGTGCTAGAATAATAAGAGGCATTCCTGCCGTATTCTATGATTCAAAGGAGTACATATCTCATGAAAAAAGTAACTGAAAAACAGATTGGCTTGATTCCTCTGGCATTATGGTTTGTGATTATTCCATTAATTGTGAAGGTCAAATTTTATGCTAATCCATTAACAGATTATCCGTGGTATTCAAGCGAAGCATCATTAGCAGATTTCTTCCTATATTATAAGTCAATGTTTGTGACGATCACAGGTGTACTGATGCTCGCATTCCTGGTATGGCAGATTGGAAAAATGAAGCGAAAAGACACCTTGGTTAATACAGATACAAGGATCTTTATTCCGATTGCAATTTATTTGCTTCTGACAATCGCATCTTCACTCTTTTCCGATTACGGATATTTTTGTACACACGGTATGCCGGATCAGTTTGAGACGATATGGAATCTGATCGCTTATATCATTGCTCTCGTTTATTGCTATTATGTAATCGTGTATCATGATTCTGATAAACCGATTCTGGGCATGGTTATCATCGGTGCTGCATTAGTAGCAGCGATCTGCGTATTGCAGTATTTTAAATTGGATATTTATCGGTTGATTTATTCCGGCGAGGGCTATTCGTTCACATTCGCAGAAGGTACTGTATATGGTCCATTTTATAATACAAACTATGTCGGATACTATACATTGCTTTTTGTTCCGGTTTTTGTAATGCTTTTTATTGCCTGCAAAAATTTGGTCTTACGTGTAATTTCTGCAATACTGACGGTCGGACTTATGATCGCTATGATAGGTGCGGAATCATTAACGGCAGAGGCTGTGCTTATAGCAGTAGTTGTATTTGCAGTATTATTTGTTTTACTCAAAAATGCAAAACAACATAAGATCATGTGGCTGCCTATTGCAGGGATTGTTGTATGTGGTATAGTCGGATGCGTTTTGCTGATGCCGCGTGTAAATGCTTATATTCAGGCATCTAATACAGAAAAAACTGATCTTGAAAATATTTTTACGAATGATGATAATGTAGAGATTGATTATAAAGGAAACAAACTGTTCGTACAAATGCTTCAAAATGGAGATTCTTTGGCATTTAATTTATACGATCAAGATCAAAATATTATAGCCTGCGAATATACGGACTCTGATGATGGTAGCTACTATTACTATACAATCACAGATCAGCGGTTCGCAGGAATCAACTTGACACCTGCTATTATCTCCGAAGATCCACTGGTCTATGGATTTATGGCTAAGATTAATGACAAAAGCTGGTGCTTTACCAATCAGATGACGGATGATGGCACTTATTATTACTATACGGATCTCGGAAAAATAACGAAGCTTACGGCGGATACTGTATCTGCTGACTTCGCATCGCTTGTAGATAAAAGCAATTTGGCCAGCGGTCGTGGTTACATCTGGAATAAAACGATTGCTATTTTAAAGAACTATGTTTTCCTTGGATCAGGTGCAGATACCTATGCATTGGTATATCCAAATGGCGATTTTGTGGATAAATATAATAACGGCTATGATAATATGATCCTGACAAAACCGCATAATCTATACTTGCAGATTGCAGTACAAACCGGTATCCTTTCACTGATTTGTTTCTTAGTATTCTATCTGTGGTATTTTATATCAAGTTTGAGATTATATTTTAAGCAAAAACTTACAACACCGTTGGCGGCAGTCGGATTTGCCATATTGCTTGGAACAATGGGATATATGATATCGGGATTAGCAAATGATTCGACAATTACAATCTCTCCGTTGTATTGGGGATTGATGGGAATTGGTATAGGAATTAATCATCGGATACGTGTAGCAGCTAAGTGACCAAACTACAAAGACTTTACGAACATATGCATTTATAAAATAGACGACTAATCATTTTGGATTGGTCGTCTATAGCTTTGTGCGCTCGTGTCTAACTACTTTACATATTTTACCTTGATTGTATATGGCACTTGTATGGTTTGGCTGTCGTCTAACCATACCATGATATAATGATGATGTATAAATAAAGTTGACAGCCTATCCTCAAGGATTTCATAGTATAATCAAGAAAAATCAGCGATGCTAAAGTCGCTAAGGAATTAGGTATTCCAGCGGGAATCATTTACAACTACTGTCAGCATTTAGAACCGGCAAACTGAATACCGGTGTAGGATCACATACCTCCGAATCAGTTATGCGTGCACTGATTTTACCTGTTTATTTCTCTTAGATCTGGAAGTTTGTTATAGCTGCAGGGAAGAATCCTCTATCAGGCAGTGGAGGAATTTGCATATGTAGAATAAAATTATGTGCGTCCACATAGTTATAACGACTATGCTACTCCACATGAAACACGAATTAATTCGTAACAGCGTAATGATATTTTTTAGCCACAAATCTTATAAAAAGTCTTGACCACAACACCAATAAAGCAAAAAGAAGTGGGATTCATAGAATCCCACTTCAATAACAGCATCTTAAGCTAGATTGAAGAAACAACTATTTAGTTGTTTACTGTTACTTCCCAAGTGATAGACTTGCTATCTCCGTTAGGAGAGGTAGCTGTTACCTTAAACTTATATTTTCCAGCCTGAGTAAAGCTTACCTTAGCATTGTTCGTGCCATTGCTTGTAATCTTGTAACCATCTTTAGATGCATTAGTGTCAAGTAACTCAACAAAGTCGATGGTATATTTAACATCGCCTGTTGTATAGTCAGTACCTGCTGTACCAACCGGAGCTGCGTTGTACTGAGTCTTAAAGGTGAACTCATTTACAAATGCACTCTGGTCAACGGTATTAGCCTTATTAATTGAGCTCGTAGATGTTGCACGAGCAGTACCAGTAACCTTATACAGATATGCTTTCTTTGTTGAAACTGTATAATCAGCTGAGATAGTTGTCTCAATAGGAGTATTTGCATTATCCCATGTAGTTACCTGAATAGTAAGCTTTGCCGTCTTAGTATCTACTCCCTTAGCAGTATCTTCGCCATTGAATGAGTTATTCTCATTCTTTACGATTGACCACTGAGACTTAGGAATAATTGTCTCCTTGCCACCAACTAATGCACTCACGTCTACTTTACTTGCCATTTTTGTATTGTTAATAGCATCTGCACTTGCAACTACAAATCCATCATTGATAGATTTAATCTTTAATGTGCTTACATCAACAGACCCTGTATCATAAACGCTGATTGTGAATTTTGCATCATAATGGCGAGGAGATGCTGTTGCAGAAGATTTTCCTTCAGCAGCCTCTCTGGGATCAGCCGCGTTGGCTGAACAATAACTCATATATACAGTTGCAGTTCCTACCGCTGCTGGTGTTATGATAATGCCATCACCAGTTACTTTGTACTGAATGCATCCGTTGCTAGCTACATGAATAGCCGTTCCGCTTGCATTGATAGTTGAATCTGCAGTTTTTCCGTTAAACAGATCGCTGTCGCTATTAATAGTATTTGAATACTGATCAGCTAATAAGATCTTATTAGATTCGATCTTATAACTCTTTGTCTTATCAAGCGGGAATGATGTTACAGTGTCTGCCTTGATACCAGATACAGTCTTAGCATACTTCTTCTGAGATACAGTATAAGATACTGTCTTCACAAGATAATCGCTAGAAGTATTCTGATTCCAATAAGTTGTGAATGTACCGATGGTAGATGCACGATCTGTACCTGTCTGAGCCGGAACGGTTACAGTAGGCTTTAAGATAAACTTAGCTTTTCCATCTTTAGTTCTCTCTACACGTAATGTTGCATTGGGAACAGTAGTACCTGTTAATGCATTTGTGATGGTTGCATATTCTGTTACTGCCTTACCATCAGCATCAACGATCTCATATCCCAATTCATTGTCTGCCTCAGTATAAACACCGTTTTCAAAAGTAAAGTTAACACTCTTGATAACTACATCTTTAGCTACAGTAATAGTAGTTGTTGTTAATAATCCCTTATTCGGGTTAACAATTGTTAATGTAGCATCGCCAGCAGTCGCATTAGTGGCACTATTGTAACCCTGTAAAGAAAGTGCTACATAATCCTTGCCATCAATAGTACGATCCGACCATACAGCTTTCTTGGTGACAGAATCTGTAACTAAATCCAACTTTGTAAGACCACCTGCAAGTGTAGCATTCAAATCTTTAACATGAGTTGAATCCATAGCATAACCATACTGATCTTTGATAACGAATAAGATCTCATATTCACCAATCTTTTCATTTTCAGTAATGTTCTTTAAAGTTGCGCTGTTCTTATGATATGTTCCAACTACCTCCAATTCAGAAGCAGTAGCAGGTGCACTAAATGTAACTTCCTTTGTTGTGGTTACACCAAGTGTAGGATCAACTAAAACAACAGTTCCCTTTGTTCCAACAATTGAAAGGGCGGTGCCGATATCGCTAACGATAATCTCGCCTTCCTTTGTAGCTGTTGCAACAGTGGCTGCCTTGTTGGTATCAGTTTTGCTTCCATAAGTAGCAACTACTCTACCAAATGAGCAACTTACCTGAGGATTGCTTGCAACCATTTTCTCGCCATACTGGTTTAATGCTGCATACTTGATAGATGCTTCTGTAGCAGCTCCTACTGTATGTGCAACAATATTATCAGCAACTTCATATGATGTAAGGGTTTCATCCTTCTCAACATTGAAATTTGCTGTCATAGCTGTGGTATCAACACCCTCAACAGATACGTCATAAGTACCAGCTGTTAACTTAGCGTCCATTGCTAATGTGATCTTAGATCCATCAACAGTAGCCTTGCAATCTCTTGCCGCGGTTCCCTTTTTAACTGTAACCTTTACAGCTGTAGGAGAAGCGATAGCCTTATTGAAGTCAAGCTCAACAGTCTTAACGCCCTTTACGGTAGCTGTCATTGTAAGCTTTTCTTCTTCCTGCTTAACTGCCTTGACTACTACTTTAGTGTTACCCTCCCCACTTTTGGCGAAGAAATTTATTTGTCAGCATAATACTATTG
>ERZ1035006.347-NODE-347-length-37587-cov-10.503011_pt1 | contig 37587 bp, 37 predicted proteins | sample MGYA00520694_ERZ1035006 | MGnify/ENA primary metagenome ERZ1035006 (study PRJEB33766, sample SAMN09781746) | gut metagenome | biome: gut microbiome | host: Homo sapiens | place: Madagascar | study: EMG produced TPA metagenomics assembly of the PRJNA485056 data...
TAAGACACCGCCCTTTCACGGCGGTAACAGGGGTTCAAATCCCCTTGGAGTCATTCGCTTAGGCGAGTAATTAAATAATATGGTGCCATAGCCAAGTGGTAAGGCAAAGGTCTGCAACACCTCTATCCCCAGTTCAAATCTGGGTGGCACCTCTTTAAAACCCTTGAAAAAAATCAAGGGTTTTTTTCTGTCAGGCTATAGGCCTTCACAGTGCAAATGAGGAGAGGAGATTATCAGAGATGAAGAAGGACAGACAGGATCTGACTACAGGCTCCATTTGGAGTAAGATGCTGTTTTTCAGTATTCCGCTTGTACTTACCAATTTGCTGCAGGTGTTGTTTAATATGGCGGATATAGCGGTCATCGGGCAGTTTGCAGGCTCTTTGTCCCTTGGGGCAGTAGGGTCTACTGCCACACTTGTAACTTTGTTTACGGGGATCCTTATCGGTATGGCAGGAGGTATCAACGTTCTGGTTGCCAGGTATTTCGGGGCAAAGGATAAGAAGAGTACGGTGGAAACGATACATACAGCTCTTCTTGTGAGTCTGGCTGCAGGACTGATCGTGCTGGCTGTGGGAGCTTTTTTTTCCAAGGGAATCCTTGAGCTTATGAATACAAGGGAGGAGCTTCTTAGCGGAGCAGTTTTGTATATTCGGATTTATTTCCTGGGAATGCCGGCGTTGGCCTTATATAATTTCGGTAATGCAGTGTGCAGCGCATTTGGAGATACCAAGAAGCCGCTATATTATCTTGGAGCAGCAGGAATCATCAATGTCCTTTTGAATCTGTTCTTCGTAATTGTATGTAAGATGGATGTTGCCGGAGTTGCACTGGCAAGTATCATTTCCCAGTATATATCGGCATTCCTTATTTTACGTGCCTTGGTGAGGTCTGGTGAGGACTATGCACTTCGGCTGTCAGAGCTTCGGCTGAATAAGAGGATGGCGAAATATATTTTGCAGATCGGGCTTCCGGCAGGACTTCAGAATGGCATTTTCCAGCTGGCCAATCTGTTTATCCAGGCTGGTGTCAATAGCTTTGATGCTACCATGGTTGCGGGAAATTCTGCAGCTGCCAATGCGGATGCTCTTCTTTATGACTCCATGGCCGCTTTTTATACAGCCTGTGGAAGCTTTATGGGACAGAATTACGGCGCAGGAAAAAGAAAGCGTGTGCGGAACAGTTATCTGGTAAGTCTTGCTTATTCCTTTGGAATCGGCTTTGTAGGCGGTATCTGTCTGGTGATCTTCGGACGGCAGTTCCTGGGTCTGTTTACCAATGATCCTGCGGTTGTGGATGCTGGAATGAAGCGTTTGACTATCATGGGCTACAGCTATGGATTTTCTGCTTTTATGGATAGCGCTATCGCAGCGTCAAGAGCTCTTGGAAAAAGTCTGGTGCCTACTGGAATTGTGCTTATGGGTTCCTGTGTATTCCGAATGATCTGGGTCAACACCATTTTTGCTTACTTTAAGACCATTCCGTCTCTGTACCTTTTGTATATTTTTTCATGGGGAATCACAGCTCTTGTAGAAATTATATATTTCATACATATTTACAAGAATACTCCTATTGGAGTGGAGAAATAAAAAAATCCGTTTTCCGGAAATCTCCCCCCTGGAAAAAGGCTTAGCGGATGGAATCCCGCCTTTATTCATGAAAAAAATACCCGGCTGCAGGTTATAATAAAACCTGCATACCGGGTATTTCTATGTACTCTTTTATTCTGCTGCTGTAACAGAAGTAATGTGTGGGTTCACGCCCTCATACCAGTACAGGAAACCTTCCATATCAATCTTGTCACCGATATTTAAGCCTTCCACTGCTTTGTAAACGTCGCTGTCTTTGTCACAAAGATAAGACTCTACAGTGAAGGTGTAGGTTTCACCATTCAGGGAAACGTTGAAGTAAAGGTCATCTCCCTCAGAACCGGAACCATCGTAGTTGTAAAGATAAGCAACGTCGTTGCCGTCAGCGTCCTGGCCAGCTGCTTCAACTGTCATGCCCTTGAAGGTTACCAGCTCGTTCTGATGGTCGATGAGTTCGTCGGTACCAAGAAGGTCTGTTACATCGAGAGGCTCTGCGATATATTCGCCATCTTCAATTTCAAAAGAGGAGACATCTGCAATCTCAATTTCTCCTGACCACTCAGCTTTGTAACCAGTTACTTTGATCTTGGTACCTGGTACAAGTTTGTCATATTCTTCCTGTGAGCAAGGCATATTGTAGATAAAATAAGCGCCATCCTTATCCTGGGTATAAATAGTAGCCTTATCTTCCCACCAGGACTGCTTTGCCTGCACATAGGCCTCAATTACAACTTCGTCATCTACAGCTGCTGCAAGATACTCATCGTGAGTCATAACGCCCTCGGATTTTTCCTCTGCTGCGTCTGCTGTGTTCTGAGTTGCATCATCTGTAGCTTCTGTTTCTGCTGCTGTGTTGTCCTCAGCCATAACTGCACCAGGGAATGCAACGGTAAGGGAAAGAGCCAGCATTAATACAAGTCTTTTCTTCATAATGTCTCCTTTCTATGTGTACCTATATTGTACAATCACTTTTATTATACTCAAAAACAGGAAGAAATCAAGGCTTTTAAAGCCTGACAGAAAAAGGGAATACTGCAGGGAGAAAAAATGTTTTGCAGTATTCCCTTTTTTAAACATACTTTAAGCCCTTCGATGGGAATGCTGCCTTTCCAGGAGCAAATAGCAGAGAATGAGAAGCCATATAAAAGCCAGAGCCCCAAGTAAAATTTTAGACTCCATTGGCAGTGGGCCAAGGTCTGTCTTTCCGGAGGCTTCAGATGCAGAAATCTGATCCAGGTGGTATAAGGAGGTAACGTCTTTATAAAGCTGCTGGATGGAGTCCTCATTTACCTCCTGCTTCCTTCGCACTGCCTTCGTCACATTCTCAATCAGCTGTCCGGCTGCATCACGAAGGGAAGCAGAGCCATTAAATACAGGTGTGACAAAGGTATGGTCGACGTTTTCAAGGAGGGTTTTGGCAGCTTTTATTTTTACATCATAGTAGGTGGAATTATCTTCTCCTTCCCGTGAGAGATAGTCCTGATACTGATCAGACTCCTGGGCTTTTTTCGTTACCGGAACGTATCCCTCAGTCTCAGAATAGGCAGTCTGCACCTCATTGGTGAGAAGGTACTGGGTAAACAGCCAGGAGGCAAGGACTTCCTGGGAATCCTTTTTATTAAAGACGCATACGGAAGGTCCCTGAGAGATCATCTGGGGATTTTCCGAGTCAAATTGCGGAATCGTCATAACCTCTGTTTCAAAGTCTACAAGGGCATCGGAACTGATGTCCACAAGGGGAGCATTAGTACCCATCCAGGTGGCTCCTGCCGTGGAATCAATGGCAAACAGACATTGTCCGGCATTAAGGAAATTGGCAGGGTAGCTGGAAATCTTGAAGGTGGAAAAGGCCCCTGTTTTGGCGTGCTGTGCAATGGTAGACAGAAGATCCGTGGTGGTATCATTAAAAAGCTGGATCTCACCGCTGTCCGTGGAATAACCGGCACCCTTTTGCTTCAGCATTTCGATCATCATATTGTCAGTGGATTTGTCAATAAAAGGAATCAGCACATTTTGCCCATTTACCTTGTAGGTGCCATCCGGATTCTGCTCCATGGCAGCTTCGCTCACTTCCCATACAAAATCCCAGGTAAGGGTATCCGGCAGGGTATAGCCAAGCTTTTCTACATAAGTTTTATTTACATAGCAAACTTCTGTGGAACGCATGAAAGGCAAAGCATAATAGTGTCCGGCGAAGGAACATTCCTCCAGGAACTGAGGAATGATCTCCTCCTGAGAAACTGAATCAAAGGGAAGCCTGCTGCCTCCAAGACCGTAATTTTCATCTGCCATCAGGGAATCCAGTGGAACTACCGTATCGTTTCCGGTAAGGTAGGTGGCAATGTGGTCCGGATAGGTAATGCATACGTTTGGCGTAGTGTCAGTAGCAATATTGGTAATAACATCGTTGTAAATTTTCCCATAGTCAGTATAAAGCCGAAGGTCTACTGTGATATTGGGATAAAGGTCCTGGAAATCGGAAATGGCTTTTTTGTAGATCTCTGTCTGGGTTTTGTTGGTGTCGTTTTTGGCCCAGAAGGTAATCTCATAATTACGGGAAGTATCAAATTCTTCCGGGATGGTAAATTCATTCTGCTCCTTTGCCCCGTGACAGCCGCAAAGACTGGTGATGCCAAGGGCTGTGACCGCAAAAAGCAGAAGCTTCTGACCAAATTTTTTCATCCTTTTGTGCCTCCTCTTGAAACGCCTGCCATGATCTTGTTGCGGAAAATGAGAAACAGAATGATCAGCGGCAGCGAAATGACAACGACTGCAGCCATCATAGCAGGGATATTTTCACGGCCAAAACCGTTTTCACGGATTTCCTGGATTCCGTTTGATACAAGGTAGTAGTTTTCATCGTCTGTGATAAGACGGGGCCAGACATAGGAATTCCAGCACTCAATCACCTTGAGGATGGCAATGGTCACGATTGTTGGCTTACAGATGGGAATCATCACCTTGCAGAGGTATTTCAGGTCTGAGGTTCCGTCAACCTTGGCTGCCCGGTATAGCTCATCTGGTACCTGCTCAAAATTTTCCTTCAGAAGGTAGATATAAAATACCGAGGTGACAGAAGGAAGAATCAGTCCGGGAAATGTATTTCTCAGGTTCAGATTGGTGATGGTCACAAAGTTGGTAATGATCACAAGCTCATTGGGAATCATCATCAAAGAGAGAAAAAGGGTAAATGCCAGGTTTTTTCCACGGAAATCCAGTCTTGCAAAGGCAAAAGCGGAAAGGGTGATCACTACCATCATGATCGCAGTTGTCGCCGTAGTGAAAAGCAGGGTGTTCAGCAGATACTTTCCAAGAGGAACTGCTGTGAAGGCATCCTTATAGTTCTGCAGCGTTGGTGCCAGGGTAAAAAAGCTGGGAATGTGCTCCGCATTGTAGGAACTGTAGCTTTTTACGGAAGTAAGGAGCATCCAGTAAAAGGGAAAAAGTACGATCAGTGCCCACAGGGTCAGCAGAAGGTAAATGACCGTGCGGGAAAAAATCCTTTTGCCGGAAGCTGTTGATTTTGTATAGTCAGTTTGTTTGTCCATTTTCTTGTCCTCTTAGGAATAGTATACGTGCTTTTTGCTTACCAGCAGGTTGATGCAGGTGATGGTAAGAACGATCACAAACAGGATGATGGCAGCAGCAGAAGCGTAGGACGGGTAGCCTCCTCCATTTCCGTAAAGCATATCATAAACATAGCCTACAATGGTATTCATGCCGGCTGCATTCAGGTCTGTGCCGAAAAGAGCCACTGCATCACTATATGCCTTGAAAGCTCCGATAAAGCCTGTGATGATCAGATAAAATACAGTAGGAGAGATCATTGGCAGGGTGATGCGGAAAAAGATGCGGAACCGGGAGGTGCCGTCTACCCGTGCCGCATTGTAATAATTCTGGTTTACAGAGGCAAGGGCACTGGTAAGGATCAGAATCTTAAAAGGCATGACGATCCAGATGGTATACACGCACAGCACAAACATTTTTGCCCAGTAAGGTCCGTCAATGAAATCGATAGAGCCATGGCCAAAAAGGTTCAGCACAAGGTTGATCAGTCCGTCTGTGTAGGCAGTTTTATGGAAAAGGATCATAAATACCAGGCCCACGGCCAGGGTGTTGGTTACATAAGGCAGAAAATAGATGGTCTGATACAGCTTTTTCAGAGGTTTGATGGAGCTTAACATTGCGGAAATCAAAAGCGCCAGCAAAGTGGAAATGGGCACAGTGATGATTACCAGAATGAAGGTGTTCTTGATGGCCTGGAGAAAATAGGGGTCATGGAGAACGTAGGAATAATTGTATACTCCGGTTCCATAATAGGTCTGGGATGCAGAGTTGTATCCTTCCTCAAAGGAATAGATGAATACGTCTATGAGAGGGTACACCATGAAAACACCCAGAAAGAGAATGGCAGGAAGAAGATAAAGCCATCCCTTTAAATTTCTTTTATTCATAGAAGCCTCCCTTAGAAGTTGATGCGTTCTTCTGTTTTGTGGTGGAAAAGAAAAATCTTATCTGGTTTGATGGCAAAACGAATGGTTTTGGCTGTCAGGTCTACCTTATTCTCTGCACTGATAATGGAACGGATCGTAGGGTTTAAGGATGCTGCATGGGAGGAGACTACGGAAATGTCTCTCCCCATTACTTCTACGCCGCTTAGCTGGCATACAAAGGAGCCTGCTTTATCAAGGAGAAAGCCTTCCGGACGGATTCCGGCGTAAACAGGCTGGTCAGTCACGCCAGGTGTGGCAAGGACTGCGTTTTCACCTATGTAGAGTTCTTCTTTTTTGATCTGGCCTTCCAGAACGTTGATGGGAGGTGTACCGAGAAAACGGGCTACGAAGAGGTTAACCGGATTGTCATACACATCCTGGGGCTTTCCAATCTGCTGTACTACTCCCTGTTTCATGACTACGATCATATCAGAGATGCTCATGGCTTCTTCCTGATCATGGGTGACGAAAACAGTGGTAATGCTGGTGGCACGCTGGATCTTGCGGATCTCTTCTCTGGTCTGGAGGCGCAGACGGGCATCCAGATTGGAAAGGGGTTCGTCAAGAAGAAGGACACGGGGCATTTTCACAAGGGCACGGGCAATGGCCACACGTTGCTGCTGGCCACCGGAAAGCTCTGCCGGCCGTCTGTCCATCAGCTCCTGAATCTGTACAAGGCGGGCTGCTTCTGTGGCACGCTGCTCCATCTGGCTTTTGGAAAGCCTGGCCTTTCCTCTCAGATTTTGCAGAGGGAAAAGGATGTTCTGTTTCACGGTAAGGTGAGGGTAAAGGGCATAATTTTGGAAAACCATACCTACTCCTCTGTTTTCTGGCGGCTGGGAGGTGACATCTTCGTCACCGAAAAGAATTTTGCCGCTGGTTGGCTTTTCAAGGCCGCAGATCATGTTGAGTGTGGTGCTTTTGCCGCAGCCGGATGGTCCCAGCAGGCCGATGAGCTTGCCATCTGGAATCTCGAAGCTAAAGCTGTCTACTGCAGTAACCGGTTCCTGGGCCTTCTTGCTTCTTGAAGGAAACTGCTTGGTGAGATTTTCTAATACAATTTTCATATTCTCTCTCCTGAACTCATGCGTCGGATTTTGTGTAAAATGTTCTTTTTTATTATAACGAATTATGGGGATTTGTACAATGAAAAACTTGTGGAAACAGGGGCGGATTCGTAGCAGATATGAAAAAACTCCCGCTGCAGGGCAGGGGAGTTTTGGGTATGGAAGCAATCGGAAATCCGTATCTTCCGGTTGGTTTTATTTTGCATTATTAGAAAAAACGGGATTACTGTGAATCAGAGCCGTCAGTGGCTTCAGAAGTATCGGCAGAATTAGAGCTGTCGGCGGATTCAGAACCGTCAGTGGATTCAGAGTCGTCACCAGAATCAGACTGTTCTGTGTTATCGGTAGTTTCAGCTGAATCAGGGCTGGTATCAGCAGCATCCGTGTTCGCACTTTCGGCTGCATCAGAAACTTCCGGGGTGCTGTCTGTAGTATCAGATGGTGTCAATGCAAGCTCCAGGGAGGTATCACTGTAGAAGGTATTTGCATTATAGAGATACAAAATTTCCTGAATTTCTTCCACCTGGATCAGCTCCTCCAGATCTCCATAAAAATAACGTGGGTCTACAAGAACAATCTTCCGGTAATAAGGAGCCAGGAAAGGAACCAGGCTGTTGGCGTAGGAATCCTTGATCACAAGCAGGGTACGGTTCTCTTCTACAGGAGTAGAGATGACCACCTTACTGTGGTTGCCGCCAAAGAACATGGCATATTTATCACGTTCTTCCAGTTTGCTGGTATCGTAAAAGCTGGCTGTTTTTTTCTGCTCATCCACATAATTGACAACTGAGGACGGAACCTCTTCTCTGGGAAGAAAAACATCCATTTCCTCTTTCTCAGACGCCCGGAATCCACTTTTGGCAGAAAGAGTACCCTGAAAGCTGTTGGAAACAGGAAGCTTGTCATAGGAAATCAGAGAAGAGTCAATTCCCAGTACCTTTGCAAGCTGAAGATAAGCAAAATAGGCACCCTGTGTGGTCCAGTGATGGTCTGTGTGGTAATAAATGCCGTCATCCTTATGCAGGGAAAAGGTATCACGCACATCTACAAAGGTAACTCCCGCTGCCTCAAGGGTATCTCTGGTAGTATCTAAATAAGGATTCTGGTCTGTGGCAGGAGCAAGGGCCGGAAGCTTGCCACTGAGGATATTTACTGCGTTAGGTGCGATCAGTGCATATTGGGGCAGGTCAGAATGTCTGGCTGCGAAATCAGTCATAGCAGTTAAAGTACGGTCCAGACGTTCCTGGGAGGGTGCAGTGAAGTCCTCCATCAGATAGCCGTTTTTTCCGAGAAAGACGCCATTTCCCTCTGTATTTCCAAGAAGCTGCTGGGCGCCTGCACGTAAGGTGATCCACCAGTCACGAAGGAAAAACTGGTCGTTGACATAAGTCTCATAGCTGTCTGCAAATTTGCCTGATGTAACTTGGGAAACACTAAGGGCAGGCCGTGAGGTGAGAACCCGGTTCTCCTTCTGGGAAAAGCCCCGGTCAGGCAAAATCATGTTGATAACCAGAACCACAAGGAGAAAGACTCCAAATAATATTCCGGTAAGCTGGTAAAAATAACGATATCCACGTTTCTTTTTCATAGGTCCTCCAAACAGTGAAGATTAGAACTGCTGGTACATAAATGGTGTATAAGAGTTATAGATCATATAAGCAATACACAGGAAAAACAGCAGGACATTGATGGCAACTGCTGCGGCTGTGCTGCGTTTGGTGATCCGTTTAAATCCCTGATATAGTCCTGGCCTGCTGGCAACACAGGAAATGATAAGCAGGAGCAGTCCTGATTTCAGATAATAAAGAGAAGCACGATCTGCGAAACAGGTAGCTCCAAATCCCACCATGGCAGAAAGCATTTTTCCAATGGCAGCAGGAGTGGCCTGGCTGAAAAATACCCATCCGATGATAACTGCGATCATGGTGTAAAGGTTGCGCACTACAGAAGGCGCTTTTTCCAGGAAACGGTTCAGCAGGAATTTCTCGGCAAGAAGGAGAAGTCCATAGTAAACGCCCCAGAAAACAAAGTTCCAGCTGGCACCATGCCAAAGACCTGTAAGAGCCCATACCACAAGAATGTTGCGGATATGCTTTCCTGTAGAAACACGATTTCCGCCAAGGGGGATATAAATATAATCACGGAACCAGCTTCCAAGTGACATATGCCATCTGCGCCAGAATTCGGAAACACTGGTGGAAATGTAAGGATAATCAAAGTTCAGCTTGAAATTGAATCCAAGCATTTGTCCAAGGCCGATAGCCATGTCAGAATAACCGCTGAAATCGAAATACAGTTCCAAAGTGTAAGCCAGAATGGCAATCCAGGTTCCTACAAAGGAGCCGGTTCCGGAAGCTGTGACAGAGGTGTACAGAGCGGAAAGGTTATCTGCAAGGAGAACTTTTTTGGAAAGCCCTTTGATAAAAAGTTCTGCTCCGGTGCCAAGACGAGTGATATTGATGGCACGGCGTGAAATCTGGTCCCTGATGTCGGTGTAACGGACAATCGGTCCTGCAGTCATGTGAGGGAACATAGTGCTGTACACAGCGTAGGGGAAAAAGCTCCGGCAGGCTTCTGTTTTTCCCATGTAGACATCCAGAATATAAGAAAGATTCTTAAAGGTGTAAAAGGAAAGTCCGATGGGAAGGGCCAGCTCCGGATAGGTCAGCCCAAGTCCTGTGATTCCGTTGATGGTGTCCAGAAGAAATCCCCAGTATTTGAAAAATCCCAGTATCAGAAGATTGACCACAACTGCAAAGATCAGGTTCTTTTTTCGGTCCAGTGCGGACTTTTTGGAATCTCCCAGCTCTTTTCCAAGATAGTAGTTAAAAAAGCAAGAAAACAGCATCAAAATCAAATAAGTAGGATCTCCCCATGCATAGAAGAAAATGCTTCCCACAAGAAGTACCGGATTCCGGAATTTTACTGGAACGAAATAGTAGATCAGCAGGAATATGGGAAGAAAGGTAAAGATAAAAATTACACTGTTAAATACCATGGTTAAATTCTCCTATATCAGGGATAATAAGGTCTGTCTGAGCTCCTGGGCATTGGCCCCGCAGAAGTACCATACATAGCGGCCACGTTTCTCCACAGCTGCGTCACCTAAAAGTGCCATCTGGTCTGTTCCATAGCCTTCAAAAACATTTTTCTGATTTTCAAGATGAGTCTGTGCAGCTTCCAAAAAGCTCTCAGCATCAGCGGCTGAGGCTGCTTTTACTACGAAAACTTCTTCCACAGCCATTGGGGAGGCTGCTTTTCGGAAATAATAGCCCTCTGTGGAGTCCTCCTCGATCTGGTAGGAGCGGCGAAGTCCGGTGGCTCCCTGGTCGTCAAGTGTGGTGACATTTTCCACCTGTTCCAGTGCAGCAGAAATCTTATCCATGGATACGTCAGCTGCGTAATCAGAGACATAAAGCCGTGCCAGGTATACCACAAGGAAGAGGACCATGGCAGATTTTATGACAAGGGGTCTTGTGAGTTTTATTTTCATACGAGTCCTGCCCTTTCTGCCATATAAGTAAGCCATTTGGGATAATAATTGTAAACCATGTGCTCACCGTCTGGCTCATACATACTTTCGTCAACAAGGAATGTGTCATCAATAAAGGTACAGCCTGTTTCTTCGCAGAAAGCCTTTAAAGCCTGATTGAAGCTGTCGTAATAGGCAAGGGCCGGGCTGGCGTTGATGGCACTCTGCTCAATAGGAAGGATGCTGTTGATGTAGATCGGGGTATTCGGAAGGGACTTCTGGATCAGCTCGATCTTTACACGGTATGCATCGATAAATCCCTGGGCATTTCCATTATAAATCTCAAGGTCATTTGCACCGAAGGACAAAAAGAATACTCGGGGATTCAGGCTGATGGCAGTATTGATCTGTTCATCTGCTGCATCAATACGAAGTCCAAGCTTGGCAACTACGATACTGGTATCGAGAAATCCATATTCTGCAATAGATTCTGTAATGGAGTCACCTACAATGACACAGCCCTGAAAGGCCTGTTTGATCTGTACATCAGTAAGGATATCGCCGAGAACACCTTCTTCGGTGGAAGGTTCATTGACAGCAGGTCTGTCCTTTTCAGACAGCTGGCGGACCTGATCTTCAATTTCAGAAATGTCCGCAGTTTCCAGCTGTTTCAGACGCTCTACATTTTCCTGACAAATTTTATCAGAACTTCCGGAACGAGAGCAAAAAAAAGCTATCCCTGCAGCCAGCAGCACGGCAACTGGGATAACGGCAAGAACGGTTTTGTTATTCTTTATATTTATATTTTTCAAAATGCATTTCTCCGATATATTTAGATAAATTTCGTTTTCCTTCGACAATATTATAATACAGGAACGAAAAACTTCAAGTGTAAAAATGAGTTTTCTATATAGGAAATTGGAATCTTTTCCGGGTTTTTATGGACTAAAATGCACAAAAGCGTTATACTTGTGAAAAAGAATGGGAGGAAGTTCCATGGAGGAGAAAAAAAACAAAATTTTAAGGGGGCAGATCCCTACATCTGTGTTTTATATTCTTTTTGGCCTGTGCCTGGCACTGATGCCGGTGGAAACGGTAAATGTGCTTTGCAAGGTGGTTTTCGGACTGATCCTGATCGGGGCTGGTCTGTATCATATTTTCATTTTTGTGAGAGAAAAGGAAAATTCTACGATTCTGGATCTTTTTTCCGGTGTGATCGTGCTGGTGATCGGTGTATTTCTTTTTATGAATCCTCAGGTAGTGATTAAGCTGCTTACTTTAATGCTGGGAGCTTTTATCCTGGTTGACAGTATCTGGATGTTAAGTGGCAGCAGGAAGCTGAGAAAGAGAAAGCAGAGTGTATGGAAGGGATTTCTGGTGATAAGCCTTGTGTTTATCGGGCTTGGAATTTTGATCCTGGTGAATCCTTTTTCTGAGATTAAGATGACGGTACAGGTTTCCGGGTGGATTTTTGTGGCAAATGGAATATTGGATCTGATTTTTTATGGAATCCTGTGCCATGGGCTGAAGAAGGAGATTCCGGAGAAAACACAGGATCAGCTGAAAGAGCAGGGGATGGCAGATACAGAGGCTGCTCAGGCACCAGAAGGCTGGCAGATGGAGAAGGAAGCTCAGCCTGGTGAAGAAGAGGAAGTTTTGGAGAACTGGGAGAATTCGGAGTTTGCGGCGCCTGGACAAAATGGTGTGCAGGAGGGAAATTATGAGGTAGCATCTGAGGCTTATCAGGAGGAAGATCCGTCTGGAGCTGCCGGACAGGCTTATCGGAAGGGTGCATCTGAAAATGCAGCGGATATTTACCAGGAGGTTTCTGGGAACGATGCAGATTCACAAGGTGCGAAAATAAGTCTGGAGAAGAGCAGGCAGGAAGCTGGCAATCTGCCGGAAACGGCTTCACCAGAATATGCTTCACCAGAATATGCTTCACAGGAAGGCTCTTCACAGGAAGGCTCTTCACAGGAAGGCTCTTCACAGGAAGGCTCTTCTCAGGAGGAGGCTTCCCAGCCGGAGAATGGAGAAGTGGAAGAAGTTCTGGAGGAATGGAAGGATTGAGAGAAGATATTGTAATCGTTGATTTCTCCGGCATTTATCGGGAAGAGCAGTTTTGGAAGGGGGAAAAGGTTTCCTGGCTGGATGGCCGGGATATTTCCGGGACGAACTGTTACTGCGATGGGGAAGCCCAGGCAGAGATTGCCAGGAGACTGGAAGCTTATCCAGTTGGTGGAATTTATTTTATTGATTCCGGAAATTATCATTATATGAGCAGAATCGGGGCTGGAAGAGTGGAAAAGCCCTTCCGGCTTCTTGTGTTTGACAATCATACGGATATGCAGCTTCCTGCCTTTGGCGGGCTTCTTTCCTGCGGTGGATGGATTGCAAGCTCCCTTCTGGAACTGGAGAATCTGGCGGAAGTGTGGCTGGTTGGTCCCGATGAGGAGGCCTATAGCCAGGTGGAAGAGGAACTGAAAGAGAAGGTGCGGTTTATTTCACAGGGAGATGCAGAGACTTCCGGTTATATGAAGGAAATTCCCACAGATCTTCCTCTCTATATTTCCGTTGACAAAGATGTTTTGTGTGGGGAAGATGCAAGTACTACATGGAGTCAGGGAAGTATGGGGCTTTCCGGGCTGATAGAAATTCTTGGGCTTTTGGTTGAAAGCTTTCAGGAAAAAGGTGGAGAGATTTTGCAGGTGGATATCTGTGGGGAATGTGATGTAAACGAAAGCTCTGACAATGACAAGAATGACAGGGCAAATAAGAGATTGCTTGATTTCTGGAAAAAGGCACGTCAAAAGAAAGGGATTGACTTATGAAAAACGAACTGCTGAAAATTGGACCTTTTACTGTGTACGGCTATGGACTGATGATCGCAATCGGTATTTTGCTGGCCTATTTTACAGGGGAGCGAAGAGCGAAAAAAAGAGGACTTCCCTATGAGCATGTTTTTAATCTGGTGATCTGCTGCGTGCCAGGAGGATTTGTGGGGGCTAAGCTTTTGTACTGGCTCACAGAGTGGAAGAGCATTGCAGCGGATCCTTCTTTTATGCGGTATACCCTTGCCGATGGATTTGTGGTATTCGGCGGGATTATCGGCGGGATCGGAACCGCTATCTTGTATTGCAGGGCAAAGGGACTGAAGTTCCTGCCGTTTTTCGATACCCTTATGCCATCGGTTGCCCTTGCCCAGGGCTTTGGCAGGATCGGGTGCTTTCTGGCAGGATGCTGTTATGGAAAAGAGACAGGCAGTCCGTTGTCTGTAACCTTTACCGATTCTTCCTTCGCACCCAATGGCGTGGCTCTGGTTCCTACCCAGATCTATTCCAGCATCCTTGATTTCCTTAATTACTTTATTTTATTGATTATTTTAAAAAATCAGAAAAAAGACGGAGAGACAGCTGCGGCTTACCTGATTTTTTACAGTGCCGGCAGATTCGTGCTGGAATTCTTCCGGGGAGATCTGGCAAGAGGAAATGTGGGAGCGTTGTCTACCTCTCAGTTTATTTCTATTTTTACCTTTGCAGCCGGAATATTTATGCTGGCATTTTTTATTCGAAGAGGACAAAAGTGAGATAAAAGGGAAAAATAGGCATGATTTTATTGGCAGGCTCATAGGCTTAATCGAGGAAAATCAGGGAAGGTAATTGTATATGGCACAGTTCCAGGAGCCGGTTCCGGCTCAGAGCGAGTTATATGCCGATTTTATTATAAAATATATACAAACGATGAAAGAAATTCTGGGAGATGTCCCAGGTCTTATTTTTCAGCCTATTAATTCTGCTTATGGAGTAGTCTATGCGCCTTTAAATGAACTTCAGGATCTGCAGATCAATACCTATTCTTATAGTTTTATCCCCAAATGTTATACGTATATGGATCTGGGAGGACTTAGTGCTTCCGGGATTACCAGGTTACAGGAGCATCCCTATCTCCAGCTGCGGGGAAAGGGAACTGTGATTGCAGTGATCGATTCCGGAATCGACTATCAGAACCCTATTTTTCAAAATGAAATGGGAAGCCGGATTTTGGCTATCTGGGATCAGACTCTTGAGGGTGGGGAAAAGGAAGAGGTTCCTTATGGAAGAGTGTTTGGTAAAGAAGAGATAGACCGTGCCCTCGAATCGGAGAATCCGCTGGAGGTGGTCCCTTCTGTGGATACCAACGGACATGGTACCATGCTGGCAGCTGTTGCGGCGGGGAATTATACACCGGAGAATGGCTTTTCCGGGGCCGCACCGGAGGCAATGCTGATTATCGTGAAGGTAAAGCAGGCAAAAAAATATCTTCGGGAGTTTTATCTTTTTCCATCGGAGGCAGAGCTTTTTCAGGAAGATGATATTATGATGGGGATGAGCTATGCAGTTTCTCTGGCACAGGAGATGCAGGTTCCTCTCTCTGTTTGCCTGGGAATTGGAACCAGCCAGGGAGCTCATATCGGGAAAAATCCTCTTAGTCTTTACGTGGATTATGCGGCACAGTTTTCCTTGATTTCCGTTTCTGTAGCTGCGGGAAATGAGGGGGAGGCACGACATCATTATGTAGGGCGTTTTACCGAGAGGGAAAATATGGCCCAGGCAGAGCTTCAGGTGGATTCCGGGGAGCCTGGTTTTACCATGGAATTCTGGGGAGAGCCGCCGGAAATCTACAATCTTTCCCTTCAATCCCCTACAGGGGAGATTTTGGAAATCAGTTCCTCTCTTGGGGATGTGACGCAGGAGCTTTCTTTTGTATTTGTAGAGACGAGGGTACAGGTGAATTATGTGTCTATTGAGAGACAGACCGGTTATACTCTTGTATTTTTCCGGTTTATCCAGCCGGCACAGGGAATCTGGCGGATCCTGGTGCGTGGGCGTGACGGGCAGAACGTAAGCTTTCATATGTGGCTGCCTGTGCAGGGACTGATTTCGAAGGAAACTTATTTTTTGGAATCTTCTCCTTACAATACTGTGACAGCTCCGGGAGATTCCCTGGAAAGCATTACGGTGACTGCCTACCAATACCGGGACAATAGCCTGTACATACAGGCTGGGCGAGGCTTTATGCCGGACGGCAGCGTAGTCCCTCAGCTTGCAGCCCCAGGAGTCCAGATTCGTATTCCTCAGCTAAACGGACTGTACGGCTACGCCTCCGGCACCAGCCTTAGCACCGCTCAGACCGCCGGTGCTGCCGCCCTCCTTTTTGAATGGGCTGTCGTGCGCAAAAACAGTCCTTTTTTCACTGGCTCCAGCGTGAAAAATTACCTCATAAGAGGCGCCAAGCGAGAAGAAAAACTCCAGTATCCTAATTGGGACTGGGGGTTCGGGAGGCTGGATCTGTATCGTACCTTTGAGCTGCTGACGTAAAAAGGTTATTGTTTCAAAAAGAGGACCATTTGAAACGGAAGAAGGCTGCCTGTCCCTGGAGGGAATCCGCAAAACCACCAGATATCAGAACATCGAAGTAGAATACTATGATTTATCCTGGAAAAAACAGAGACAAAAGCTATCCAGCTGGACCGCACAGATCGTTCAGCATGAGGTGGATCATCTGTCTGGAATCCTTATCTGAGGATTGAAAAATATAACCAAAAAGCACTCGATTTTTTTGTTAAGAATGCATCCAAAAACTTTTAGGATAACTAATTGTTTTTGCGACATTCTTTTGTTATACTATATAAAACAGAAGAAAGCAGGAAAACATTATGAAGAGAGGCAGTATTTTTGAAACAGATGGAATCCCGCAGATACAGGAAGCGCTTCCTCTGGCGCTGCAGCATGTAGTTGCTATGATCGTGGGTTGTGTCACCCCTGCCATTATTGTGGCAGGTGCCGCCGGAATCAGCAATTCCGATCAGGTTATCCTGATTCAGGCTGCGCTGGTAGTAGCAGCAATATCCACCCTCATTCAGCTATTCCCCTTTGGAAAAAAATTTCCCATTGGATCCGGACTTCCTATTATCATGGGTGTCAGCTTTGCCTATGTACCAAGTATGCAGGCAATCGCTGAGGGATACGGAATCGATACCATCATGGGAGCGCAGATCATAGGTGGCATCATTGCCATCATCATGGGAATCCTGGTGGAAAAGATCCGAGTATTTTTCCCGCCTCTGATTACAGGAACCGTGGTATTTACCATCGGCTTGTCTTTGTATCCTACCGCCATTAACTATATGGCAGGAGGAGTTTCCAGCCCCGATTATGGTTCCTGGCAGAACTGGCTGGTTGCCTTTTTCACATTAGCAGTAGTAACGGTACTGAACCATTTTGGAAAAGGAATCTGGAAGCTTTCCTCCATTTTGATCGGTATGTTTGCAGGTTACCTTGTATCCATTCCATTTGGCATGGTAGATCTCTCCAGCGTTGGCAAGGCAAGTGTGTTCCAGGCTCCCCAGCCTCTTCATTTCGGGGTCCATTTTGAGATTTCAGCCTGTGTTGCCATTGGACTTCTCTTTGCCATCAACTCCGTTCAGGCTATCGGAGATTACTCCGCAACCACCATCGGTGCCATGAACCGCACACCGAAGGACAAGGAGCTTCAGGGTGGAATCGTTGCCTATGGAATTACTAACATTCTGGGTGCTCTTTTCGGTGGATTACCCACTGCCACATACAGCCAGAATGTGGGAATCGTGACCACTACCAAGGTTATCAACCGCTGGGTCCTGGGACTGGCAGCCGCCTTCCTGGGAATTGCAGGATTTGTGCCGAAATTTTCTGCACTTCTCACAACTATTCCCCAGTGTGTTCTGGGAGGCGCTACCGTATCTGTATTTGCCTCTATTGCCATGACTGGTATGAAGCTGGTAGCATCTGCTGAGATGGATTACCGGAATTCTTCCATTGTAGGACTGGCAGCAGCTCTGGGTGTTGGAGTTTCTCAGGCGAATGCAGCTCTTGCAACTCTTCCTGCATGGGTGACAACTATTTTCGGAAAATCTCCAGTGGTTCTTGCAACACTCATTGCAGTCTGTCTGAACCTGATTTTACCAAAGTCACGGGATGAAAAAAAAGAAGAAGCCATTCATGACAGTGAAATACAGGAAAAGCTGGAGGAGGATCACAGAATTTTTGAAAATGAAAAATAATTGAATATGGAAAAAGGTCCCTATCTGAAGAAACAGAGGAAGCTTCAGACAGGGACCTTTTTATTGATAGGAAATTCCGTTGGAATTCCCTGCGGCAAACCTCATTTCTATTTTCTATATACACAGACCGGAAGTCCATCTTCCCCGGACGGAAGGGAAACACTTCCCTGAATCAGAGGACGGGCATACCGGATAAAATCTTCCGTAACGTCAGAACCATCTTCGGAAATCCAGGAAAGAGGAACTGTTTTTTCCTCATTACAGATCAGATTCACATCTTCCAGTCCGCATTTCATCTGATAAACATCCTCAGAAGACTGCTGACGGATAAAGGAAACCATTTTGCCTGTTTCTCCTTTCAGAGCAGCCTGTACGCCGAAAATGCCGGCAGTGATGGCTTCCTGACGGTCTGTCTCGGAGAGAAGAGAGGCACTGCAGCGCTGGCTTACGTTTAATTCGACAGAACGAGCCTTAACACCAAGACGGGTGCGCACCAGATTCTCCAGATATTTGCCACAGCCGGCAAGCATCTTATGACCAAAGGTATCTGTTCCTACTGAATTATCATACTCGCAGATAAAGGTTCCCTGTGCATCATGGATACCCTCTGAGACGCAGACTACCACATTGCAGTTCTTTTTAAAAGAAGAAGTAATCTTTTCAAGAAAAGCTTCTGTGTCAAAGGCTGCTTCCGGAAGATAGATAAGAAGAGGATTGTCCCCTGTGTACTTACGGGCAAGAGCCCCGGCAGCAGTAAGCCAGCCTGCATGACGCCCCATGATCTCCACGATAGTCACAGACTTTTTCTCATAAACGCTGGCATCCAGAACGATTTCACGGACTGTGGAGGCTACATATCTGGCAGCACTTCCAAACCCGGGGGTGTGATCCGTGTGGACAAGGTCATTGTCAATGGTCTTTGGCTCTCCGATAATGCGAATATCACTGCCAATCATAGCTGCATAGCGGGAAAGCTTGCTGACGGTATCCATGGAATCATTGCCGCCAATGTAAAAGAACCATCCAATGTTCATTTCTTCAAACTTACGGAAAAGCTCTGGATAAACCGGATCCTCCAGGGACTGGGGCAGCTTGTAGCGGCAGGAACCAAGATAGGCACCTGGGGTATAGGTAAGATATTCCAGCTGTTCACCAGGGAGAGCCTTTTCAAAATCAAGAACATTTCCCTTCAGAAAGCCCTCAATTCCATTTACCATTCCGTAAACCCGTCCCACATTTTCCTGATGGATGCCTTCGGATACCACACCATACAGACTGCTGTTGATTACTGCTGTGGGACCGCCGGACTGTCCGACAATCAGATTCTTTTTTGACATAGTTGTAATTCCTCCTGTCATGTTATGTTGCGTGAGATTTTATTATAACAGGATTGTAGGATGGAAAGCAATGCATTATAATAAAGCGAGGGGGAAAATATCAGATATGAGCATTCTTTATGAGAAATTTAGAACAACAAAGCAGGAGCGCATTCGCCTTGCCTGTGCAATGGAGGCCTTTTTTCAGGAAAACGAAGGCTCCACAGAAAAAGAGCTGGAGGATTATCGGCTGTATCTGAAAAAAAGGATCCGGCCTGCTATGGAAATACTGATAAAATCTGAGGATACCATAAAGATGGAAAAGCTGGAGAAACAGGGCTGGTTTGGCAGACAGGAGCTGGAGCAGTTCATACTTCTGGCAAGAGAGCAGCGGAAATTAGAGAGCCTGGTCTGGCTGATGAGGCTAAAAGACAGGAAATATGGATATGAAGAACGAAAGCTTATCATTTGAACAGGAAGAATTTGGAAAAAAGATTCTGTACCTTACCAGGAATGAATTGTGTGCCCGTTATCCTTTCCTGAATGGTGCTTTTGCAGCATTAAAATGTGAGAAGGCTGTGAGAACAGATGAAATAGGAACAGACGGGGAAGTGATGGAGGTAAATCCCTTCTTTCTCATTAAAAAATATGCAGATTCTCCGGCAAAAGTAAAAAGAGGATACCTGCATATACTGCTTCACTGTCTGTACCTTCACCCTTTTCGTGGTGGAAAAGAGAACAGAAGGCTTTGGAATCTGGCCTGTGACCTTGCAGTGGAGCTTCTTGTGACGGAAAATTTCCTTCCGGATTCCTGGAAAGGAGCGTCTGCAGAAGATAAAAAACGAGAAGAATGTCTTAGCTTCTTTTTCGGAGGTATTCCCTCGGCAGAAAGGATTTACACCAGACTGCAAAAAGGAGAAACACCTGTTTCCATTGAAGAGCTGGAGACACTTTTTGCCTTCGATGACCATAGGCTCTGGTACGGAAAACAGAAGGGAAAACCGGAAGCAAAAAGGCAGTGGGAGAGGATTTTTACCTATACCACCCAGGGAAAAGAACGGCAGAAGCACCGTATTGGAACAGCTCCTGGAAACCGAGAAGAGGAGCTTGACAGACTGTATAAAAGCAGATATGATTATCGTCGTTTTTTGAAACGCTTTGCCTTTTCAAGAGAGGAACTGCTGCTGGATGAGGAGAGCTTTGACTATATTTTTTTCTGCTATGGGATGGAGCATTACAGAAATATTCCGATGATAGAGCCGCTGGAATACAAGGAAGTGAACCGTCTGGAGGAACTGGTAATCGCCATTGATACCTCCGGCTCCTGTTCCAGGGAAGCTGTTCAGAGGTTTCTTGGGGAAACCTACCAGATCCTTAGCACCAGAGAAAATTTTTTCAAAAAAATGAAAGTCTACATCATTCAGTGCGACTGCTGTATACAGGATGTGGCAGTGATCCATTCGGAGGAAGAATGGAAAGAATATATGAGAACTGTGAAAATCCAGGGCAGAAGCGGCACCGATTTTCGGCCAGTATTTCGTTTTATAAAGGCGGAGCAGGAGAAAAAGAATCTGAAAGCCTTAAAAGCACTTCTTTATTTCACAGATGGAGATGGGATTTATCCTGGGGAGAAGCCAGACTATGAAACTGCCTTTGTATTTGTGAAAAAGACGGACAGCATGAAATTCGTGCCGGCGTGGGCTTACAGGCTGGTAATTGGCTAGTACGTGTATGAAAAATCATTCCCGCAAACTGTGACACACATCTTGCAGAAAGCATTTTCCAAACACACCCTAGGGAGAATACGAATGAATATAAAAGATGCCAAAAATGAAATTATAAATACCTTGAGAGCTTATCTGAAAAAGGATTCCAGTGGGAAGTTCGTTTATCCGCTGGTGCGCCAAAGACCTATTCTTCTTATTGGACCGCCGGGAATCGGAAAGACAGCTATTATGGAGCAGATTGCAGATAAATGCCAGGTGGGGCTGGTGGCATATACGATTACTCACCACACCAGGCAAAGTGCAGTAGGACTTCCGAAGATCGTTACAAGGATTTACAATGGAGCCCCGGTTGACGTTACCGAATATACCATGAGTGAGATCATTGCTTCTGTATATGATTGTATGGAAAAAACAGGGAAAAAAGAGGGAATCCTGTTTGTGGATGAGATTAATTGCGTCTCAGAAACATTGGCGCCGGCTATGCTGCAGTTTTTACAGAATAAAACCTTTGGGACCCATAAGGTCCCGGAGGGATGGATCATTGTGGCAGCGGGAAATCCACCTGCATACAACAAGTCTGTGAGGGAATTTGACATTGTAACTCTTGACAGGGTAAGAAAGATTGAAATATTACCGGATACAGAAATCTGGCTGGAATATGCAAGGGAAAATCAGATTCACGGAGCTGTGATTTCTTACCTGTCCATGAAAAAAGATAATTTTTATGCAGCAGAAAACACGGTGGACGGAAAAGTTTTCGTGACAGCCAGAGGATGGGAAGATTTATCAGAGCTTTTGAAAAGTTATGAGGAAATGGAGCTCGAAGCTGGGGAGGAACTGATTGGAGAGTTTTTGCAGAAAGAAGAAATCGTTCGTGATTTTTCTGCTTATTACAGGCTGTATCAGAAATATAAGATGGATTACCATATCCCGGAAATTTTGGAGGGAACTCTTTTGGAAACTGCTTATGAGAAGTGCTGTCAGATGGCAGAAAATGCCAGGTTTGAAGAAAGCTTTACGATTACAGAGCTGATACTGGAGGCTTTGGCAGGACAGGCTGCACTTTGGAGTGAAGGAGATTTCAGAATTTTGCACCTTTGGGAAAATATAAGGCAGCTGAAGGAATTTCTAAAGGGAAAAAATGAAATAGGAGCAATGGCAGACTTTCTTGCTGTCAGAAGAAAGTCTCTGGAGGCAAAGGTGGATTCAGAGCTTTTGCTGGAGCGGGAGAAGGCGGAAGAAGAGGAACAGCTCCAGATTATGGAGGAATATTTTTGCAGGCTTTGTGAAGGACATATTCATAGTACAGAGGATGGTCTTAAGCAAATGCAGGGTTTTTTGGACGAAGAGAGCAGTCTGCTTAAGAAAGAAGAAAAGCGTATGAAGAAAATGCTGGAAAATGCCTTTTCCTTTCTTATAAAATGTTTTGGGGAGGGACAGGAGCTTCTTTTACTGGAAACAGGGCTCACAGGAAATCCTGAAATTACCTCTTTTATTTCCAGCCATGGCTGTGCCGCTTATTTTCAATATTGTGATCTGTTGCTTTGCAAGGAGCAGGAGCAGGTCATGAAGGAAAAATGCCAGGAAATTCTGAAAGAGAATGGGAAAATTACCAGCTGAACCGCCGAAAGGGATATAATGGTGATAAAATGATGAAAGGGAGACTGTTATGAGGGAAGAAAACAGAAAACCAAAAAAGAAAAAAACAGCAGGAGATGTGGTGCTTACCATTGTGCTGATCGTTGCAATCTGCGTATTCTGCTATGCTGCCTTTAATTTGTATCATATTTATACGGAGTATAAGAAGGGCTCCGATGAGTATAACCAGATTGCACAGATGGCAGTGACAGAGCGTGACCCAGATGCTGACAGTGAGAACAAGGGTGAGGCTGCTGGCCCGTCAGGTCCGACTTTAAAAGCGCCTATGGATATAGATTTTGATTCTCTCAGGAGTATTAATCCGGATGTGATCGGCTGGATCTATGTGGAGTCACTGGACGGAGTCAGCTATCCGATTGTAAAGGGAACAGACAATGAGCAGTATCTTCATATGACCTATGAGAAGAATTACAATTTTGCAGGAACTATTTTCATTGATTATGAGAATAAGGCGGATTTCAGCGACTGCAACACTTTGGTATATGGCCATAATATGAAGAACGGCACCATGTTTGGCCAGCTGAAGAATTTCAGCAAGGATGATTCTGCTTACAATAAGAGTAAATATTTCTGGATCTTTACACCGGAGAAAACCTATCGGTATGAGGTCATTGCAGCTTATACCACAGCTGTAAACAGTGATACATACACTTTGTTTAAGGGCCCCGGGCAGGAATTTCTGGATTATATGCGGAAAATCGTTTCTTACTCAGAAATCAAGACGACTCCAGGGGAACTGAATGTAGAGGATAAAATTATCACGCTTTCCACCTGCACAGGTAACGAATCTACCCGCTATGTGGTACAGGGAAAACGTGTGGATACCATTGATGTGAAGAAGGATACTAAGAATTAGCGGGGGATGAGTATGGATAAAAAGATCGAGAGACTTCAGGAACTTATTGATAAAAATGATGACATTGTGTTTTTTGGCGGTGCAGGAGTGTCTACAGAAAGCGGGATGCCGGATTTCAGGAGTCAGGACGGGCTGTACAATCAGAAGTATGATTATCCTCCTGAGACAATTTTAAGCCATACTTTTTTCATGCGCCATCCAGATGAATTTTATCGGTTTTATCAGGATAAGATGCTTTGCGATACAGCGCAGCCAAATGAGGCACACAGAAAGCTTGCACAGCTTGAAGCCGCTGGCAAATTAAAGGCAGTGATCACGCAGAATATTGACAATCTCCATCAGATGGCAGGGAGTAAAAATGTCCTGGAGCTTCATGGAAGTGTATACAGAAATTACTGCATGAAATGTGGGAAATCCTATGATTTTGCTTATATGAAAGGGGCAAAGGGAGTGCCGAAATGCAGCTGTGGAGGTATCATAAAACCGGATGTGGTGCTTTATGAGGAAGGACTCGACAACCAGGTGATCAGTAAGGCAGTGCGGGCTATTTCACAGGCACAGGTTCTGATCATAGGAGGAACCTCTCTGTCTGTGTATCCGGCAGCAGGACTTCTGGATTATTTCAGGGGAGAGCATCTTGTGGTGATCAACAAATCCTCCACTCCAAGAGACAGTTATGCGGATCTTCTGATAAAGGAGCCAATTGGAAAAGTATTTTCACAGATTCAGGTTAGATAGGAGTTTTTTGAGTTATGCCAGATATTTATGAAATCGGAGATATTGTTACCTTAAAGAAGGGACACCCCTGTGGGAGCAGGGAGTGGGAAATTTTAAGGGTGGGAGCTGATTTCCGCCTGAAATGTATGGGATGTGGCCACCAGATCATGGTTCCCAGGAAAATGGTGGAGAAAAACATAAAAAATCTTCAAAAAAAGGAAAAATAAAGCTTTACAGTTATAAAAAAGTATGTTAAAATTGAAAATCGTGATATATAGAATATCCTTGCTCTTTGACAGGCAAAGGGCCAACAGACCATAAGGAGGTAAGACAAGCATGAACAAGTACGAGTTAGCATTAGTTGTTAGCGCAAAAGTTGAAGACGAAGTACGTGATGCAGTAGTTGAGAAAGCTAAAGGATACATCACTCGTTATAACGGCGTTATCACAGACGTTGAGGAATGGGGTAAGAAAAAATTAGCTTACGAGATTCAGAAAATGCATGAAGGCTTCTACTACTTTATTCAGTTTGAGGCAGACGCACAGTGTCCGGCAGAAGTAGAAAGACATGTACGTATCATGGACAACGTATTAAGATACTTAGTTGTCAGAAAAGACGCATAATCTTTTTATAAACGGATTTAGAGAGCACCATTAAGAACCCGTTCACTTAGCATTGACAAGAGAGGTAAGAAGAATGAACAAAGTAGTTTTAATGGGACGCTTAACAAGAGATCCTGAGGTGAGATATTCCGCAGGAGAGAATGCACTGGCAATAGCCAGATACACATTGGCAGTAGACAGAAGAACCCGTCGTGACGGTGAGGCGAGTGCTGATTTTATTAACTGTGTTTCCTTTGGACGCACAGCAGAATTTGCTGAGAAGTATTTCCGCCAGGGGCTGAAGATTGCGATCACAGGTCGTATCCAGACTGGAAGCTATACCAACCGTGAGGGCCAGAAGGTATATACTACAGAAGTTGTAGTGGAGGAACAGGAGTTTGCTGAGAGCAAAGCATCTAGTGACAGCTATGCTGCTTCACATCCACGCACAAACGCAGCAAGTGCACCGGAAGGGGCTATGCCGAATCCAGGAGCTGCCGCTGAGGGCTTTATGAATATCCCGGATACTCTTGACGAGGAGCTGCCATTTTAACCAGAGCACGCAGGTGCAATAAGAACTGAATAAAACAGGAGGAAACCAACATGGCTTACAATAATAGAGGCGAAAGACCAGATTCTCCAATGAAGAGAAGAGGCGGCCGCAGAAGAAAAAAAGTTTGTGTATTCTGTGGAAAAGAGAATAACGAAATCGATTACAAGGACGTAGCAAAATTAAGAAAATATGTTTCCGAGAGAGGTAAGATCCTTCCTAGAAGAATTACAGGAAACTGTGCTAAACATCAGAGAGCTCTGACTGTTGCTGTTAAGAGAGCACGTCATCTTGCAATGATGCCATACATCCAGGACTAATTTTGGACGTACAAAACCGCCATCCGGAAGGATGGCGGTTTTTTCATGCAATAGGAAATTTCGTTGGAATCCCCTATTGCATAAAAAAGCCCTACCGGGCAGGATTGCACTGCGGCGGAAAGGCAGATGCCGCTGAAACGACCCGCCGCAGGCGGAGAATCCTGCAAGCAGGATTCTTTTTTATTCAGGTAGCAGGTTACTGGGCATTTTGTTTACAAAAACTGTTGTTTGGGTTACTGGTCACAGAGTGGGCAGTAACTCGTTTAGCCTGATGAAATTCTTTCTTAATATCTTCTATAGAAAAAAATTCAGAAATCTGTTATACTATGATTCAAAGGCGTTTTTGCATTCATAAACCTGAAGTTTTATAAGTGAGGATAAACTTATGAATAAAAAACTGAAATTTAAAGGTTCCATGAAGCGGTTTCTAAGGTGGCCGCTGTATCTGACATTGCTTTTGATCTGGCTGGATATTCTGATCTTTATGGTCAATGTAAAGGCTGGATTTCTGGCACTATTTGGTCTGGCACTTTATGCTGTGGCAGCTCTTCTGCTCACAAGATATCACCGCCCCAGAATTTTAAACGATCTGATCGCATTTGCCAACCAGTACGAATCATTGGAAAAGAGGCTTCTGGACGACCTGGCGCTTCCTTATGTGATCATGGATACCAACGGAAGACTGATCTGGTCAAATAAGGTGTTCTCTTCACTTACCGGAAAGAACCAGATGTACGACAAACATATCAGCACTATTTTTCCGGAGCTTACAGCAGACAGGCTTCCAGCAGTCAAGGAGCAGGAGATCACGGAGCTCAGCATCAGCTTTGGGGACAGAATTTATCGGGTTTCCATGCAGCTGGTGACGATGAAGGATGTGGTGAACGAGGCTCGTATTTTGGAAAATATAGATATGGATACGAATCTTATTGCCATGTTCTTCTACGATGAAACAGAGCTTCAGGAATATATTCAGAAAAATGAAGACGATAAGCTGGTAACGGCACTGGCATATCTGGATAATTACGAGGAAGCATTAGAAGGGGTGGAGGAAGTGCGCCGTTCTCTTCTTATTGCCCTGATAGATAGAAAAATCACCAAGTATTTTTCCAATTTCGATGGCCTTGTAAGGAAGCTGGAGCGAGATAAATATTTCCTTATCATGCGCCAGAGCTCTCTGGAGGCATTAAAGGAGCAGCGCTTCCACATTCTTGACGAGGTGAAGACGGTTAATATTGGAAATGAAATGGCTGTCACTTTAAGTATTGGTATTGGCTTAAACGGTGCCACTTATCTTCAGAATTATGAGTACTGCCGTATTGCTATTGAAATGGCACTGGGCCGTGGCGGAGATCAGGTCGTAATCAAAAATGGAGATTCCATCACCTATTTTGGCGGCAAATCCCAGCAGATGGAGAAGAATACCCGCGTAAAAGCAAGAGTAAAGGCACAGGCTCTGAAGGAGTTTATGAGCACTAAGGATCGTGTAGTTGTTATGGGCCATAAGATTACAGATGTAGATGCCTTAGGTGCTGCCATCGGTATTTACCGTGCGGGCAAAACTCTTGGAAAACCAGTTCATATTGTAGTAAACGATCCAACGACATCGATCCGTCCGTTGATGGCTGGCTATAGTAATAATCCGGATTATGAGCCTTCTATGTTTGTGGACTGCGCTCAGGCCAAGGAGCTGGTGGATAACAATACGGTAGTCGTTGTTGTGGATACCAACAAACCAAGTTATACAGAGTGTCAGGATCTTTTGTATCTCACCAGGACCATTGTTGTACTGGATCATCACAGAAGAGGAAATGAAGTTATCCAGAATGCAGTACTTTCCTATGTAGAGCCTTATGCATCTTCTACCTGTGAGATGGTTGCAGAGATCCTGCAGTATTTCTCGGATGATCTAAGACTTCGCAGTCTTGAGGCAGACTGTCTCTATGCCGGAATGGTCATTGACACCAATAATTTTACCACCAGATCCGGTGTGCGTACCTTTGAGGCAGCAGCCTTTCTTAGAAGGAATGGTGCCGACATCACAAGGGTACGAAAGATGCTTAGAGATAATATTGATGCTTATAAAGCAAGAGCGGAGGTTGTCCGCACTGCACAGATATACAGAGACTGCTTTGCAATCGGAAGATGCCCAAGTGAGGGACTGGAGAGCCCGACTGTGGTGGGAGCCCAGGCAGCAAATGAGCTTCTGAATATTGCTGGCGTAAAGGCGTCCTTTGTTCTTACTCCATATAACAATGAGGTGTACGTCAGTGCTCGTGCCATTGACGAGGTGAACGTACAGGTTATGATGGAGCGAATGGGCGGTGGCGGTCATTTGAACATCGCAGGTGCCCAGGTGAAGGCTTCGGAGGATGAAACTGAGCATATGATCAAAGAAATTATAGACCAATTATACCAGGAAGGGGAATTTAAAGAATGAAAGTAATTTTATTGGAAGATGTAAAATCTCTTGGAAAAAAAGGTGAGATTGTCAATGTAAGTGACGGATATGCACGCAACATGATCCTGCCGAAGAAACTGGGTCTGGAAGCAACACCGAAGAACCTGAATGACCTGAAGCTTCAGAAAGCGAACGAAGCCAGGGTTGCACAGGAGAATCTGGAAGCTGCCCAGGCTTTTGCAAAGGATCTTGAGGACAAGGAAGTGATTCTTACCCTGAAGGTTGGTGAAGGCGGAAGAACATTTGGTTCTGTTTCCACAAAGGAAATTTCTGAGGCTGCCAAGAAACAGCTGAATCTTGATATTGAGAAGAAAAAACTGGTTCTTCCAAGTCCGATCCGGAATCTGGGAGTAACCAATGTACCGGTTAAGCTTCATCCGAAGGTAACCGGAAGCCTGAAGGTCTGGGTGAAGGAAGAGGCATAATGGAAGAAGCACTGATCAAGAGGATTCTGCCCCACAGCATGGAAGCGGAGCAGTCTGTTATCGGTTCTATGATCCTGGATCGGGATGCTATTTTGGTAGCATCTGAGATCCTTACCAGTGATGATTTTTATCAGAGCCAGTATGGCATTATCTTTGATGCCATGGTGGAATTGTGCAATGAGGGAAAGCCGGTGGATCTGATCACTCTTCAGAACCGCCTGAAGGAGAAAGAGCTTCCCCCTGACATCAGCAGCATGGAATATGTGCGTGATCTGATCGCAGCAGTTCCAACTTCGGCAAATGTAAAGTATTATGCAAATATTGTCAGTGAAAAAGCAGTTCTTCGCCGTCTGATCAAGGTAAATGAGGAAGTGGAAAATTCCTGCTATCTTGAGAAGGACAGTACGCAGATGATACTGGAGGAAGCGGAGAAAAAGCTTTTTAATGTGCTTCAGCGTCGTTCCAATGATGAGTTTGTACCCATTCAGCAGGTTGTCTTAAATGCGGTGAATAACATTGAGAAGGCATCCAAGATGAAGGGGTCTGTAACCGGTATTCCCACAGGCTTTGTGGATCTGGATTACAAGACCTCCGGAATGCACGCTTCGGATCTGGTGCTTATCGCCGCCCGTCCTTCTATGGGAAAGACTGCCTTTGTTCTGAATATCGCTCAGTATATGGCCTTTCGCAAGGATGTCACGGTTGCTATTTTCAGTCTTGAGATGTCCAAGGAGCAGCTGGTAAACCGTCTTCTGGCAATGGAGTCTCATGTAGATTCCCAGAATATGAGAACCGGTAATCTGAAGGATGAGGACTGGACCAAGTTGGTGGAGGGTGCGGATATCATCGGTCGTTCTAATCTGATTATTGATGATACACCGGGTATTTCCATTGGGGAGCTGCGTTCCAAATGCAGGAAATATAAGCTGGAGCATAATCTTGGAATTGTAATGATCGACTATCTTCAGTTGATGACCGGAACTGGTCGTTCGGATTCCAGACAGCAGGAGATTTCGGATATTTCCCGCTCCCTGAAAGCACTTGCTAGGGAGCTTGGCGTACCGGTAATTGCTTTGTCGCAGCTTAGCCGTGCAGTGGAGCAGCGTCCTGATCATCGTCCTATGCTTTCTGATCTTCGAGAATCCGGAGCCATTGAGCAGGATGCGGATGTGGTAATGTTCATTTACCGTGATGATTATTATCACAAGGATACAGAGAAGAAGGATATTGCGGAGATCATCATAGCCAAGCAGAGAAATGGTCCCATTGGTACTGTGGAGCTTGTATGGCTGCCAAGATATACGCAGTTTGTCAATATGAAGAAATAAGAAGCTTTTTACAGAGAAGGCCGGCATATTATGTCGACCTTTTTTTCTTGCATTTACAGGAGCCTTTGTTATAATGAAAATAAAGCCTGCCTGAAAAAGATTTTGTATGTTGGGAGCTGCTGGATCTATGATCCGGACTTTTGTGGCTGGAAATTTTTTGCAGGTTCTAGGGTGTGTTTGGAAAATGCTTTCTGCAAGATGTGCGTCACAATTTGTGGGTGATTTTGTCCGGATGAGGGCGCCGTAGCTGGCTACGGCAACCGAATTCGGGACAAAAGTCCCGCAAAATGGGGCGTGCAGATTGCAGGAATGATTTTTGGGGCACGCTCTAGGGAATTTCATAAGGAGGGGTAGTATGGAGAAATGCTATACCGTTGCCGAGACTGTGAAGATAACAGGCGTGAAATCCTATGTTCTGCGCTATTGGGAGGACGAGCTTGAGCTGCATATCGGCAGGACAAACCTAGGGCACCGTTACTACACCGGATATGATATTCAACTGTTTCTGAATATTAAGGAACTGAAGAACAGAGGACTACAGTTAAAGGCAATTCGGGATCTGCTTCCGAAGATTTCCGGCTGTGAGGCAGATGCACGAGATACTGAGGAACACCAGATTTTAGAGCATAAATTATCTGATGAGAAGGTAAGTCTGCTGGAAGAGAAGATTTCAGAAAAAAAAGAGAAAGATGTCAAAAAAGAAAAGGAGCCGGAGAAGGAAGAAACTGGCGATGATAAAATCCTGGAATTCCAGGAAATTCTGGAGCGCTTGATCGCACAGGAGCTTCATGCGAAAAAAGAGGGAGAGGACAGGTGGCGTTCTCTTGACGCCGCAATCCGCAGGCAGCAGCTTGCAAGGAAGGAAGCGGCGGCAGCTTCTGATAAGAAAACGAAGAAGAATATAAAAGTACATAAATGAAAAGAGGACTTTGTTGAAGTATGGGCTGTTAAGGCTATACAAAAAAGGAGTTCCTCCGAGAAGGAACTCCTTTTGCTTCATAGTTTGTTATTGGGAAAATCAACCCTCGCTGATAGCGCCTGTTGGACAGACATCAGCGCAAGTTCCGCACTCCATGCAGGAATCTGCATCGATTACGTAATGCTCATCTCCCTGAGAAATAGCGCTTGCAGGACACTCACTCTCGCAGGTTCCGCAGCTTACGCACTCATCAGAAATTACATATGCCATTGTTATATCCTCCTTTAATCTCTTTTGTTCCCTCACGGGATATGCCTATATTCTAATATATCTGGCTATGGATATCAAGTACAAAATTATAAACAAATTTTTAGAATTGAGACGGTTGCGTAAATCAGGGTTTGGTATTATAATAGAAAAGCGTAGAATACATTTCTACAGGATTCTACATTAAAAAAGGAGGAATCAGGATCATGGCACAGGTGACAAAAGATATGCTGATCGGTCAGCTTCTTCAGTTAGACCCGAATATGGCTGGAATTCTTATGGCATCCGGAATGGGATGCGTTGGATGCCCATCTGCACAGATGGAATCTCTGGAAGAAGCTGCTATGGTACACGGAATTGACGCTGATGTTTTAATTCAGCAGCTGAACGATTACCTTGCAGGTCGTTAGTATCAGTTATATACAAACTATAAACGAAAAGGACTGGTTTTTTGCCAGTCCTTTTTTCATACAAAAGTAAAATGTAAAGAGGATATTCGTAATCCGCTTCGTTACTTGCTTAAAGCTCCGTCAGCTTCTGAAGGGCTTTTACGGAAATTAGCTCTCCATGCTCTTTCAGATGGGCTTCCCCTGCCGGAGAAAAGTTGCGGCCATCGCCGTATTCAGAGAGAATATTGCACACTCTGTTAAAATCCTCAGCAGAGCAGGGGGACTGGTGAAGAATCAGCTGATAAAGAGCCGATTCATCCTTGTAAAGAGTGTTCTCCCCCTGATAGAAACCGTTCAGCCCGTGAGCTGCTGCGATTACATTATCAAGAGCCTTAAAGGTATACAGGCGGATAAGATTTACATTAGCAGAAGATGGCTCAGAGGAAGCCTCTGTAGTTTCTTTTTTCTCAGATTTCTCAGATTCCTTGGAAACTGGGGCCTTCTGAAGGTCGTCACACAGCTTCTGGAACATATCAATAATATTATCTGCACCGTCGAAGTGGAGGGCCTCCTGCTTTGCTTTCTTATAAGGGGCAAATTTGGAAAAACGAGTATCCAGCTCTTCCGGGTCTTCCACCTTGGTAATGATCAGGATAACGCTTCCTTCGCTCACGGGAATAGCCTCGATCATCAGCGGAATATTATCTGCTTCAAAACCGAATTCGATCTGTGCCTGCTGCATCATGTCACGAAAGAGCTTCTTGGCCTTCTCAGTTCCATATGCAAGCTCGCTGATGCGAATCTGGTGGCTGTCAAGGTCTTCTTTTGTAAGGGTGCAGCGGATCTGATTGTCGCTGATTTTTTCGATTTTCATAATAGTAGTCACATCCTATTCTATATAAAATAACTGTCAGGCAGTATAAAAATTACATAACCATGATTCCACATTTTATAATATATGCGGAAAAAGTGCAATAGGAAAAGAAAGGGGAATCTGACACTTAATTATTAAATTTTTAGAAACAGCTGCGAAAGAAAAAGCTTCGTGGTTCACAAGTAGATAAACTGCTAACCACAGGTTCGTATTAAATATTAACATTAACTTCTATGAATGTGAGGACCGGAGATTCCGGTACCTTGCATATCCCAGGTATTCCAGGAACAGTGCCATTTTATCAGACAGCGTGTCAGCTGGGGCAGTGTTTTTATTCCCTTAAGATGAAATGAATCCATGGAGGGCTCTTTCTTTTTCTGACTATATTCAGGTGCTTTCTGAATTGAAATTGGAGAAGAAAGGAGGATAGGACACGGAAGGTATATCACGAACAGAATCAAAGGAAAAATCCCGCAATTCTCTGGAAAAGGAGCTTTTGCTTTATGAGAAGATGGGAGTCTCCCTTTATCTTGAAGGAAAGCGAAGTAATCCCAGAACCATCGCATCAGCCTGTCAGATTGCAGATGGAGGAGGCTATATGCGGGATTATACAGAAGATGAACAGGGGCATATTGCCCGTGTGGACTTTGATTTCGTAGAAGACGAAACAAAAAAGGAAACATAAGAAAGAATCCCCGAAAAGCAGCAGTTCCCCCGATTGCTCATACTTTACGCTTTTCGGGGAGAAATATATCAGGCACAAGTAATAAACAAGATGTGAATAATTTGTAAAAAGTCGAATTAGGTAACGCAAGAAGATAAAAATATGCTATAATGAGCAGTAACTGTAAGAAATTAAGCTACAGATTTTCACCGAGAGGATAATAATTATATGAAGAAAAAGATTAACCCTATCATAGTGGTTGGGCTTCTGATCGTTGTGGTGGCAGTGATCGGAGTTGCTACGACTTTGATCATGCGTCATATTCCGACCAGGAAGCAGATGGATCTCACAGAATATTATGGACAGACTGGGGAGTCTGAGGCCGTTGTCATCATAGGAACCCAGATATTGGAAGAGAGAGCAGCTATGTCAGGAGAGCAGCCTTACATTCCCATTGACATTGTGAACAGCTATCTGAACCAGAGATATTACTGGGACGAAGAGGGGCAGCAGGTGCTTTACGCCACACCTTATGAGCTTACGTCCACTCCTGCATCAGCAGATGCCGGCGGGGATGTGTGGCTGAAGGATGGAACTCCCTATCTCAGCCTTGATTATATAAAGAAGTATACAGACATTGACAGTACCGTATACCAGGAACCGAACCGTGTAGCTATCCAGAAAGACTTTTCTGACCTTTCAGTGGTAACGGTCCAGAAGGATACCTATGTGCGTTACCGCGGAGGAATCAAATCCGAGGTTCTCACAAAGGTTAATAAAGGAGACAACCTGCTTTTGATGGCAGAGCTTGAGAACTGGATGCAGGTGGCTACCTGGGACGGTTATATTGGCTATATTGAGAAAAAAAGCGTAAGTGAAGTTCAGAACCTTTTTATGGATAGAGCAGCTGTCGGTGAATCCTATACATATCTGACTATGGATCAGCCAGTGAACCTGGTATGGCATCAGGTTATGTCCGCAGATGCTAATGCCGGCCTTAGCGATGCCATTCAGAATATGACAGGTGTAAACGTGATTTCTCCTACCTGGTTCTATGTGCAGGACAACAGCGGAAATATCATTAACAATGCCACGGCAGATTATGTGGCAACTGCCCACGAGAAGGGGCTGAAGGTGTGGGGACTTGTGGATAACTTCACCATGGATATCAGTACCTACGAAGTTCTTTCCAAAACAAGCTCCAGACAGCATCTGGTGGGAGAATTGATTGCTGCTGCAACAGGTGCCGGAATTGATGGAATCAATGTGGATTTTGAGCAGCTCAGTGAGGATGTGGGAATCCATTTCCTGGAATTTCTGCGTGAGCTCTCCATAGAGTGCCATAAGAATAATCTGGTTCTTTCTGTGGATAATCCGGTACCGGAGGATTTTACCAGCCATTATGACAGAGCAGAGCAGGGGCGGGTAGTAGATTATGTGATCATCATGGGCTATGATGAGCACTATGTTGGTTCAGCAGAGGCCGGCTCCGTGGCATCTCTTCCATGGGTGGAAAAAGGTGTTCAGGATACTATTGCAGAGGTTCCGGCAGAGCGTGTGATCAATGCAATGCCGTTCTATACAAGATTGTGGAAAACAGAAGCCGGAAGCCTGTCCAGTGAGGCAATCGGCATGGATACAGCCCAGAGAGTTATTAGTGAGAATAATGCACAGGTATATTGGGACAGTGATGTGAGCCAGAATTACGGAAGCTATGAGAGCGAAGGCTGCACCTATCAGATCTGGATCGAGGATGCACAGTCTATCGCTGCGAAGGTACAGCTGGTATCCAAGTACAACCTTGCTGGTGTAGCTGCGTGGAAGCTTGGATTTGAGAATAGCAGCATCTGGCAGACAATTACGGAAAATCTGCCACAGAGCAATTAGAGCTTGTTTGAACGCAGATAAGCATTCCCCCGCTTCAAGTGCACAGATACGAATGATAAAAGCACTCCTTGAGACATATATTGAATTGTATATGCCAGGGGGTGTTTTGTTTTGAAAAAGCATTATATGGAAATCCTTATGGGAGGTCTTTTACTGGTGTGTGTTTATTTCCTGTCAAAGGAGGCAGCAGCAATTTCCACAACCATGAACCAGAGCAGGGGTGTGCTCATGGTGGACTGTGGCCATGGTGGTATGGATCCGGGAATGATAGGAATCAATGGAGTACAGGAGAAGGACTTTAATCTGTCCATCGGGTTGAAGCTTAAGACAGAGCTTGAGAAAAAAGGGTATCAGGTTGTGATAACCAGAGAAAAAGATGAAGGTCTTTATGAGGAGACTTCTGTAAATAAGAAGGTTCAGGATATGCAGAACCGAATTCTTCTTATGCAGGAGGTTAAGCCGGTGCTTACAGTAAGCATTCATCAGAATAGCTATGGAGATCCTGATGTAAAAGGACCACAGGTGTTTTATTATAAGGACTCTCCGGAAGGTGAGGCTCTTGCAGTTATCCTTCAGAGACATTTAAATGAGAAACTAAAGGTGGAGCGGCCGAGGGAGGCAAAAGGAAATACCAGCTATTACCTTCTGAAACGCAGTCCAGGAGTCCTGAATATTGTGGAGTGTGGATTTCTGACCAACCCGGAGGAAGCACAAAAGCTAGCCGACGAGGAGTATCAGAAACTGGTAGCAGAAGCTATTACGGAGGGAATTGAGGAATATCTGCAAAACGGATGAAGAAGCTTTTCAGAACGAGAAGTTTCTGCTATACTTAACGGGAAAAATAAAAAGAGGAAAACGATCATGCTTGGATGTGTATATTTGATACTTGGGATACTTTTGGGCAGAGAAGTTACCAGAAAGCTGCTGCCTGAGAAAATCTTACAAAAAGCGGGAGTAAATCCCCTGTGGGTATTGTTTCCAGCGGCTTTTGGAAGCGGAATCCTGCTGCAGACCTGGGCGGTTTACATAGCAGCCTGGATGTTCAGTGTGTGTGCCGGAGTTGAGACTCCTCTATTTGGAGCAAATTGCCTGATCATGTCTTTAGTGGGAGTGTTGCTGGCAGCTCTTTATTTCACCAGATGGAAAAAGGGATGGAGACCGAAAAAATTTGACGGAAAAGGCCTTTGGGGGCAGAGAGGGGGAGAAATCCTCTTTTTTGCGCTCCTTTTAGTCGGGATTTCTTTTATCATGTTTTATGTATTCCATATGAAAGACGGAAGGCTATATGCCGGTTTTTCTGTATTTGGAGATTATGCGCCTCACACTGCAATGATGCGTTCCTTTTCGAAGGGAAACAATTTCCCCACACAGTATCCTCACTTTGGTGGAGAAGATGTGAAATATCATTTTATGTTCCAGTTCCTTTCCGGAAATCTGGAATGTCTGGGAATGCCCATTGAGATTGCCTATAACAGCGTGAGCATATTGTCTCTCTGGTGCTTTTTCATGCTGATTTACTCTATGGCGAAAAGGGTGTCTGGAAAGTGTGCCGCCGGTGTGCTGGCAGTGCTTTTTGTGGTATTTCGCAGTGGAACTGCCTTTTTCCGGTTTATATGGGAACATCTGCAAAGTGGTGACCTTCTGCAGACTCTTTCAGAGAACAGCAGCTTTATCGGATATACCCCAAATGAAAACTGGGGATTATGGAATTTCAATGTTTATCTGAATCAGCGTCATCTAAGCTTCGGACTTTTGATCGTAGCTGTTGCACTGTGGGTATTTTGGGAATGGCTGGGAGCAGGGTGTGCTTCTGAAAAAAAAGGCGTGGCCTGGGTGAAACAGTTATTTCTTACCCGGGAAGGATGGAAGTGCAGGGCTCCTGAGGATGCACTTTTAGTTGGGCTGTTATTAGGCCTATGCTCTTTCTGGAATGGGGCGGCGGTAATCGGAGGACTTCTGATACTTATGGGATTTGCCATATTTTCAGAGGGAAAACTGGACTATCTGATCACAGCCATTGTCACTGTATTTTTTACGATGATCCAGTCACAGATATTTGTGAGAGGAAGCGTAGTTTCCCCATCTGTTTATTTGGGCTTTCTGGCAGAGGACAAAACACTTTTGGGATGCCTGGCATATCTGTTTGAAATCAGCGGAGGTGTCTTTCTGGGAGTGTTTGTGCTGGAATTTTTCGTGAAAAGAAGAGAAAGGGCAATTATGATCAGTATGCTGCTTCCTGTACTGTTCGCATTTGTTGCTTCCCTGACACCGGATATTGCAGTCAACCATAAATACATCATGATTTCTTATGCCTTTCTTACCATATTTTGGGGAATGGCAGTATGTACTTTGTTTAGCTGGAAGAAAGCTATTGGGAAAATAGCCGCAGTGATTTTGTGCATTTGTATGACCTTTACAGGAATCTATGATTTTGTGATCGTAATACGGGATAATGATTCCGGACACAGGATCAGCGTGGATATGAACAGCAAGCTTACAGAATGGCTTTCTGACAACCTGAAAAAGGATGACCTGATCCTTACTCCGGAATATAGTATGAATGAAGTGACTATGTCAGGAGTTATGATGTACCTGGGGTGGCCCTATTATGCATGGTCAGCAGGATATGATACTTATTACAGAGCTGCCCAGGCAATCGAGATCTACACCACAGACAGTTCTGATACTTTAAGAAGTCTTGTGGAACAGGAGAAGATCACTTATATTCTCTATGAAGAGGGAATGACCCTGGAACAGAATGAATGCAGAGAAGATGTGATCGCAGCTACATATCCGGAAGTTTACCGGTCAGAAGATGGGAGAATCCGAATTTATGAAACAAAATAGTGTAACAACAAAAGAGGAAAATAAAACAAAAGAAAGTAAAAAGACGCAGTATAAGGTCTAAGCTGGTCACAAGCTT
>ERZ1035006.350-NODE-350-length-37414-cov-23.540298_pt1 | contig 37414 bp, 28 predicted proteins | sample MGYA00520694_ERZ1035006 | MGnify/ENA primary metagenome ERZ1035006 (study PRJEB33766, sample SAMN09781746) | gut metagenome | biome: gut microbiome | host: Homo sapiens | place: Madagascar | study: EMG produced TPA metagenomics assembly of the PRJNA485056 data...
CACGGGACAGATTGACGATTTCCTTGCCTCTCCATGAAAGCACGAGACGCTTCTCCTCTGTTACAACAGCAACTGCGACCGCCTCTAAGTTCTCCTCAGCCACATACTGCATCATCTTGTCGACATCCTTCGGATCAACAACAACCGCCATACGCTCCTGTGACTCAGAAATCGCAAGTTCCGTACCATCAAGGCCTGCATATTTCTTTGGAACCTTGTCAAGGTTAATCTGTAAACCATCAGCAAGCTCACCGATTGCAACCGATACACCACCGGCACCGAAGTCGTTACATTTCTTAATCAGGCTAGCAACCTCTTCCCGGCGGAACAGACGCTGAATCTTACGTTCAGTTGGTGCATTACCCTTCTGAACCTCAGCACCACATGTCTCAATCGAGCTTTCAGTATGTGCCTTGGAAGAGCCGGTTGCTCCACCACAGCCATCACGTCCGGTACGTCCACCAAGCAGGATGATGATATCACCCGGATCAGAATTCAGACGCTTGACACATCTTCTTGGAGCTGCACCCATAACAGCACCTATCTCCATACGCTTTGCCACATAATTTGGATGATATACTTCCTTTACAAGGCCGGTTGCAAGGCCAATTTGGTTACCATATGAGCTGTATCCCTCAGCTGCAACCTTTACAATCTTTCTCTGTGGAAGCTTTCCATGCATGGTATCCTTCAATGACACGGTTGGATCTGCAGCTCCCGTTACACGCATTGCCTGATATACATAAGAACGTCCTGAAAGCGGATCACGGATTGCACCACCCAGACAGGTTGCAGCGCCACCAAAAGGCTCAATCTCTGTTGGATGATTGTGTGTCTCGTTCTTAAAGCTCACCAGCCACTCTTCTTCTACACCATCGACCTTAACCGGAACAACGATAGAACATGCATTGATCTCGTCTGACTCTTCCTGATCATCAAGCTTACCGGCCTTTTTAAGTTCCTTCATTGCCATAAGTGCGATGTCCATCAGGCAGACAAACTTATCGTCTCTGCCCTTGTACATTTCCTTTGTTGCACCGACATAACGGTCGTATGTCTCAGCGATCACATCCTTGTAATAACCATCATCGAAGGCAACATTTGTAAGCTCTGTTGAGAATGTTGTGTGACGGCAATGGTCGGACCAGTATGTGTCAAGCACACGGATTTCCGTCATGGATGGATCTCTGTGTTCCTCATTCTTAAAATACTTCTGTATATGCTCAAAATCCTTGATTGTCATAGCAAGCCCGAGAGAATCATACAATGCCGTAAGTTCTGCTTCCGGCATATCCTTGAAGCCATCAAATATCTTCACATCTGCAGGTTCCTCGAAGTTTGTAACCAATGTCTCCGGCTTTGTCTCATCTGTGATACGGGAATCAACCGGATTTACAACGTACTCCCGGATTGTCTGCATCTGCTCCTCTGTCACATCACCCTCAACCACATAAGTTGTAGCTGTCTTGATGACCGGTGTCTCCTCCTCGTTCAGAAGCTTAACACACTGCTCCGCAGAATCCGCACGCTGATCGAACTGTCCCGGAAGATATTCCTGTGAGAAGCATTTTTCCTTCTCATTCATCGGAAATGATTCTTCATATACGACATCAATCGGTGGCTCTGAAAAGATTGTAACCTTCGCTTTATTATAGGTATCCTCTGATACACCTTCCATGTCATACCGTGTCAGGACACGGACATTGTCAGCTTTGATTCCAAGGTAATCCTTGAACTGCTTTTTTAAGTCCTTTGCCTTAACCGCATAAGCATCTTTCTTTTCTACATAGATTCGTCTAACCTTGCTCATGACTTTCCTCCTGAATTTTGTAATTTACTTTCTGCACGTTACTGGTGCATACGTCTTACAATTTTGTATATTACCACATTTTGGAACACGAGTGGGGAATTTTGTACAAAAAATACAATTCCATCTGTCGGTGCCAAAATTTCAGCCTTAATATTACCATCCATTGGGTTAATAATTTCCGCAAGCACCTGCCCACGTTTTACCTCCTGGTTTACTCCAACGATACAACGGAAAAATCCCGCCTCATCGGCTCGCACCGACACGAGATCCTTTTCTTTTAATGTTGTTGAAATATATCCACCATGACTCTCATAGCGGATGATTCCCATTCGTGTCAAAAAACGGAGCACTGCACTCACTGCCATCTTCGCGCTCTCGCCATCCAGCGTATCGGTTGTGGCAGAATAAACCGAAAATGCCTGCGTTCCCATCTTCTGCCAGTTGTAATTGAGTGTCGCTGTATCAAATGAACGCGTATCCCCGGTAAGTACATATGGCATGCCGAACAGATTTGCAAGACTTGTACTCTCTGTCCCTGTCTCCATCATCCGCACATGCGGAATTGAGATTCCCTGCAGGTAAAAGCTAGCAAACTGTATGCCGTATGTATAATCCTTGACGCGATCCATCAGAGTCGCCGCAATACGGCTTGTCGCAGTTCCCTCGATATTACCCGGGAATGAACGATTGATATCCGAATCATCAGAAATCCACTTTTTCTTTTCTGCGTTCATCGAACTGTAATTGAGTGTCGGAATCAGCAGGATTTCCTTTCCGGCTACCACATCCCCCTGTGCCTCAATCTCTGCCAGTCTCTGTGCCAAAAGCGAGCACATATATAACTGCTGGTATTCATTTCCGCGCATTGAACCGACAATACATGCCGCTTTGTCGCCGCGTCCATATGAATATCCATGAATGTTGAACTCTCCACGAAACGCTGTGTTCATGGAAAAGATAATCTCTTTATTCATAGGCGTTTCCTCCCACGATTCTCGCAAGCAGGGAGCCTTCCTCAATAACCGGATAATCGCGCATGGAACAGATCATGCCGTCTCCCGTGGCATACACGACCTCTTCCACCGATCCGGTAATCACATTGACAACTGTTCCAAGTTCATCCCCTTTTTTCACCTGTGCAAATAACTGTACTCCCGGAATAAAAATACCACTACTCTCTGCATTGATATATCGGATATCTTTATCGTTTGTGATCGGAACCTTCTTTGGTGTCACAGTTGCCCCCTTCCAGATTCCCATCTCCTTCATCAGCGCAAAAAGTCCATCCACGATTTCATTGCAATACTGCTGATTGATCCGGTATGCTACCCCGGACTCAATCACAACCGAACGTACGCCAACCTCATTTAAGGAATACGCAAGGCTTCCATTTAATACTGAATTGCTCGGATGAATCCAGATCATATCGACATTCAGACATTTGGCAATCGGCATCAGCTCATCAACCCGGTCATCATTCATACGCACCTGTGGTACCTCATGTACATACAAGTTACTCGCATGCAGATCAATACAAACATCCGCTCCCTTGATATCTTCAAAAATGCAGGATGCGGTATATTCTCCCAATGCTCCTAACTTTGAACCCGGAAATATGGAATTCATGTCAATGCCGGAACCCGGAATCTCTCTTGTCTTAGAATCCAGTCCCATCGGATTTAATGCCGGATACACATCCACGATTCCGGTCAGATTTTCATACTCCAGCTTGATCCGGCGAATGACCTCATAACAGATATACTGTCCCTGCAGTTCATCTCCGTACAATCCGGATACAATACAGATTCTCTTTTCTTCTCCCGTAGGAAAATCCGGTGTCAGATGATTTTTCTTTACCTTCAGTTCTTCTTCCACCATTAAATCTACGGATACAACTGTCTCTATCATTATAACGACTCCACTGACTTTATTCAAACAATACAAATGGTCATATATACGAATCCTGTATATACGACCATTTTGCTGCATCTTACTTATGTTTCTCAGTTACCAAGTACATTCTGAAGCACATTCTTAATTGTGTCCGCATCAAAAGGCTTTGCAATAAACTCTGAAGCGCCACTCTGTACTGCCTCCAGCATATTGTGCTGCTGTCCGGCTGCAGATACCATAACAACCTTTGCATCCGGGAAATCTGCCTTAATTTTCTTCAGGCTGTCAACGCCTGACATCACCGGCATTGTAATATCCATAGTGACAAGATCCGGCTTGTACTGTGCGTACATATCATAACCTTCCTGTCCATTTTTCGCCTCACCAACAACTACATATCCGTTTGCTTCCAAAAGTCCTCTTAAAATTTTACGAGATGTTCTGGAATCATCTACAATCAATATATTTGCCATGATCAATCATTCTCCTTATTTATCTCAATTTATCTGATTCTTTCCTAGTATCAGCTTTATTAGCTGACATTCCACTTTGTTTCCATGCAAATTACAACATCTGCACGCTCACCACGTACATAGCAAGGAAGCAGGAACATCATGCCATCTGAACTAATCGTTGTAATATCTGTATACATCTCCGGCGGAAGCATATCAATGTGCACACCTTCATGAGACTCCTTTGAAGCGAACAATCCGTTACATACATTGATAAACTCACAGACCGCATCAAGACTGTCCTCATCAATCGCTTCGAACTCTTCCTTCGCAAACTCCGTTGCAATCGGCTTTGTTCCGACATTACAGATGCCAATAAACAAATTGTAATCACCGGTAAAACACTGGCTTGCAATGTATTTGCTTGTATATGTATGAATGCGTTCAATCCGCTCGAAACGAATCTTGTTATCCACAAAACGAACCATATTTCTGGCAAGCAATGCAAGATAATCTTTCACCACAGCCGGAACCTGATTGTCCTTTAAAAAGATCTGGATGATCTTATCAATATCTGAGCTCTTTAATGCATCAATCTCAAGTGCCGTATACCGCTCTGACTTTTTATAATGATTCAGATACTTCTGAATATCTTCCAATGTAAGAAGCTTCCGCTCCACAAGCGCCTGCACAAATAACAGATACGAATCACCCTGTTTTTTCAGAAGCTTTCCTACCTGATCTTCTGTCAGATACCCCTTCTCCACTGCAATATCTCCGAATCTGGCATCCTTCATCGCTTGTAATTGATTGACCTCATCTGCCTGTTCCTTCGTCATAAGTCCTTCGCTCACTGCAAGCAGTCCCATCTTCACACGTGCTGTACGACTTGCCTCTACGATTTCCGTATACTGCTCATGCGTCAATACACCGACATCTTCGAGATATTTTCCAAAATAAACTCCAAACATAACGCCCCTCCTTCATGTAACTCTTCTCTTCTGTCAAAAAGTCATAATTTTCTTGTTATTATACACAATATTTCATCAAAAAGCAACCATCCCGCAAATGCAAAAAATACAGCATTTCTCATTGAATAATCCATTTTTATCCTATATAATATATATAGTCTATTGTCTTTATGATAGATATTTTTATTACTTTGCGAAAAACGGGGAATATACTTATGTCTATACAAAAATCATTGCGATTGTCGCTTGTTTTAATGGCATCTCTGCCACTGATATTTCTGACAATCTTTACATATAATTTATCCTACAAAAAATATATGGATCTCGCAACGCAGTCCACAGTTGAACTTGCCAAAAATTACGGTATGGGGTTTCAAGCCCAGTTAAATTCACAAATTGCTGAAGTTGAAGGGCTCGCCAATGGTACAAACATCCAGAATCTTGTGTTAGAAAATTACAATGGTGTCACACTCGGGAATGATTCTCCTTATTTTACCAATGTCTCAGAACTGTTCACAACAGCGTCTGATTATACCGGACACAATGTCAACTATTATCTCTACGATGTCAACGGCTATTACATAACAAGCTCTGATAGTTCCAACACTTCCGACTGGCAGGAGCATATGACAACTCCGGTCGAAGAAATCAAGGATACCGAGATTCTGCAGTGTTCTCCTCTCGACGAGATTGAAAGCATCGATGTTGTCTCACCGATTATTATCAAGGATCAGATTGTTGGCCTGATCCGTGCCAATATCAATTCCAAGTATTTTGGTTCCTTTATCCCGGAAGACGGCTCTGCATTCATCCTGACAAATGATGGTGGCTACCTCTTCTCCTCCACTGGTCTGACCGGGCAAAGAGAGTTGGAAACACAGGCATTTAACTGTCTGAACAGCGCTGATAGTACAGAGGATTATGGACATCTAAAAGCATCCTCCTTCAAAAATATTTATGGCTTTTGTAAATTATCCGACTCTAATTGGTTATATCTGATCAAAGAGCAGGGAACACAGTATCAGCAGATATTGGCTACACTGCCGATTACGATGCTCATCACGCTCATTATTATTTTGATGATTGCAATCTGGGTGAGCCGTATTCTGTCAGCAAAATATACCGAGCCGATTTACATCTTGCGTGACAATATGACAGATGCTGCTTCCGGTAATCTGGATGTCAAATGTGATGTTGACTCGGAAGATGAATTTGGTGATCTCTCCCGCATGTTTAACAACATGATGGATATCATCTCCAACAACTACAAAGAACTCTCCGCTTCCAAGGCAGCTTTGGAAGTCAGCGAACAGGAATTAAAAAAGAACTACGCACATATTGAACAGCTTGCCTACCACGATGGCTTAACCGGATTATATAACCGTGTTGCCTTTATGAAATATGCCTATGAGATTTTCCACGACGCAAGTGTCGGAGCAAGCAAACACGCAATCTTCTTCATTGATCTGGATAACTTCAAGAATATCAACGATACACTCGGACATGACTACGGCGATCTTCTGTTAAAGGACGTATCCGACCGTATGCTTTCCTGTATCGCTTCGGATGATATTCTGGCACGAAACGGTGGCGATGAGTTCCTGATTCTGAAGAACCGATTTGATACGATTGATGACCTCGAGAATTTTGCCAGCCAGCTTGTCAATATTGTACATCATCCATTTGTTTTGAATGACGAAACAGCAATGGTGTCCATGAGTGTCGGTATCGCCGTCTTCCCAAATAACGGACTGACTGTAAGCGAGCTGATCAAAAATGCCGATATTGCCATGTACAATGCGAAAAATTCCGGTAAAAACAGTTATCGTTTCTTCGACAGTTATATGGAAGACGATGTCAACCGAAAAAATGATCTGGCTGAAATTCTGGCTCACGTCATTGATAAAAATGAAATATACTTACAATATCAGCCTCAAGTTAATGTCGAAAGCGGTCAGGTAACCGGCTACGAGGCGTTGATGCGTATTGAATCCGAATTGGTTGGATTTATCTCTCCATCAGAATTTATACCAATCGCAGAAGAAACAGGAATTATCAACAGCCTTGGAGAATGGGCACTGATTGAAGCCTGCAATTTCAATCAGGTACTGATCAAGAGCGGCTTTGGTCCATTGCGTGTCTCTGTAAACGTCTCAACCACTCAGTTGAAGGATAATCACCTGATAGATATTATAAAGAACATCCCACAAAAAACAGGAATGGACTTAAAATATCTGGAAATCGAGATCACGGAAAGTGTATTGATGAATTCGTTTGAGCACAACCTGATGCTGATTAATCAAATGAAGGAGCTTGGCTGTTCCATCGCTTTAGATGACTTTGGTACCGGCTACTCTTCTTTCAATTACCTGACCCAGATTCCAATTGATACACTGAAGATTGATAAATCGTTCATCGATGGTATCTGTTGCAATGAAAAAGACCGTTGCATCGCTGACTCGATTATTAATCTTGCCCATAAAATGAATATCTCTGTAGTTGCGGAGGGTGTTGAGGACAATGCCCAGTTACAGATTCTGCAAGCTCAGTTCTGCGACACATTACAAGGATATTTATTCTCAAAGCCTTTAGCCTCGACAGATTTCATTGAGCTTTTAAGCAAACACAAAACACTACAACATTAAAAGACATCCCCATCATCAGATGGGGATATTTTTGTTTTCTTACTTTTTCTTTTTCCTCCTTCTTATTGTCAGCATCATAACAACAGCAACCAGGCTTGTAGAAGCAATCAGCAATATCAAAAATAAATGTGCATCATCTCCGGTCTTTACTTCCGGTTGAGCATCATTTGATCTGACTGCAGATAATGTTTTCACCGGTTGCTCTTCCTCTTCCGGCTCTGGCGGCATCTCCGGTTTCGGCGGAATATAGATTGTCTGTGACATATCCGCAAGGTCCTCATGTCTGGCAACAACTTCATCGGGATACGCTTCATCCGTCATAGTTTCGAAGAAGACAATTTCCGTGTCATACAATTCTTCTGTCATTTTCAAAGTATACGTCACATCCACACAGCCGTCCGTAGCCGTCGCCTGAAAGCTTTCTTCCGAACAACTCCATAGTTCCTGATCCAACATTTCACCTGTATCTTTACGATACGGCTGCCCGGAAATCGTATACGTATGTCCCACATCCAAGTTCTCCATCTCAACCGTATCTATACAGAATATCTGACTCTCCGTCTGAAAAGATTCCAAATCGAATTGCGATTCTTCACAGTATGCTTTTGTCCGAATTTCCGGGAAAAACAGATTGACAAAATCGCCGAGATCAATCACTGTTCCATGCTCTGTAATCTCAAACGTTTGTGGTTCCATAGTACGATATTTATCTTTATTTGCTTCACATCGTAACTCTTCAATCGTATATTTCCCATATGGCAGCGCGCCCTTTGTATCATCCACATCAAGACTTCCAAACCATATACCGCTTTCCGTCTGTCCGCTGTTTGTATCCTTTTCATGTGAGATATAGGAAGCTTCCGACGAAAAATAACCTTCCTCATCCGTCCAGACAATATGCGATTCTCCATATACATCTGTAATTGAGAACTTTATATTTGAAAGAGGCGTTCCATCTTCATTCACCTTCCGAAACTTTATATCTCCACGAACACCTTCCTCTACTACCGTAATTTCCTGTTTGATAGCAAGCTTTCTTCCATCATTTCCAGGTGAAATTTTTCTCACATATACAGTTGGATCCACCACATATCCGTCTGGTGCCTGAATCTCCTGAACGGTGATTGTTCCTGCAGGCAATATGAAAGATCCATCTTTATCCGTAAACAATGAATCGCCTTCTACAAACCATGGTTCTTCCTGTGAAAGATAAATTTCTCCCCGCTCATCCGTTTGAAACATCCATGCCTTAGATGCCTGTATTCCAAATTCCGAAGGATTCTGATCCATACGCGCAGTATAATATAGAACCCGGTACAATGCATGTGCCACAGGTAATCCATCTTCTCCGCATTTGCGAAGCAGCAGGCCTGTTCTTGCAACTACCGGCAGATCCTCCATCACCACATGTGTCACATTCTGATCTGTGTTTGTAATCTCAACCCACTTTGGTTCTTTGTTTAATTCCATACAATCATTCGTCTTTGTCTCCCGGATCATATACCACCCAAGCGGCAGTCCCATCCTTGATTTTCCTAAGCACGAAGAATCATATCTACAGGATGTAACAATCCCCTGTCCCTGTTTATCTATACAAAAAACGCCATATACATCCCCGATATCTATCTGCTGATTTCCGGACACACGATACACCGTATATTCAATATCTGCATAGTTATAATTTTCGTTACCTGATAGCATATCTTTATACGAATCAAACACCTGTTTTGATAGAGAAATATATCCAAGATATGGCATTTCCGGTCCGACAATCCTGTTATCTTCGTATCCAAAGCCTTCAGGATGAATTGCTGTTGCATTCTGATTTCTTGGCTGACCGAGAAGCGTATGCTGCCCTGCCACAACCCTGGTCTCATATATATTTAAGTCCAGGAGCCATCCACCCTTTACCGGTGGCGTAACCTCCCGTATGTAATAAGTTCCTTCCGGCAATTCCACAGGTGTTCCACTACCATTCAATTCTGTGTAAGCCACTGTAGATATATTATCCGCTGCAGCCTGTCCCGGCTCTCCCGGCTCAATATAACAATAACCCACCGCGTTTTGCATTGCCTTTGCATCCGAAACACTGGTATATACTCCATAATTTGCCCCACTGATGTCATACAACACCGGATCTGTCCGATACAATGATTCATCATAATTCTTGCATACTTGAAGAGTTCCCGGTGGTTTTACTTCCTTGTACCTGAAAACCATCATTCCGGTACATATCTTCCTCTTATCTACCGCATTTGCCAGATAATACGATGCCCGAACCGAATCCCAGCCTGAGCTTGTAAGATGTCCAACAAGCGCGGATCCACCACCTGCGATTGCACAATGCACCTGATCCGAAAAGCTTTTATTTACGAAGCACACCACATCACCGCTATTTGTCAGACTGTCAAACAATCTATCAAATTGTTCATCTGTACTGGCTGATGTGAAGCAATTTACATCTTTATATACACATTCCCAGTTTTCTGTTGCCTCGAGTTGATTTGATATTTGAATCACGCGTGTCATTCCCGACACAGCAGCCTTTTGACCATAATACCCATACAACGCCTTTGATACATATGTCGCACACAGATTGTCCTGTTTCTTTCCGCTTCCTCTTGGAATCGTCATTGCGTACGCAACAAATGGATTCTTCGTATCCGGTGTAATTCGATAGTAATCTAATGCCGAACTATATAGTTGTACAGCATCTTCCAGCACCTCCACTGTGACATCCGCTTTTTCATCTTCAAAATCCGCATCTATATGCGTTGCATCCCCAATCGTTCCTGTATCAATCTCACAGGTACTCTCCTGCGATGCAAATGGAATGAAATAATTCTGCATGATAAGAAATATTACGATACCATATGCAGCCCAGCGTTTCCATGTTTTATTTACTTGTAATTTGTGAATTATATCTTTCAAAAATGAAATAAACATACATATTCCTCCATACCTTTACCATATGTAGAAATCTGTGGAACTTCTTCGTATGTCTATCAAAAATGAAAAAAGAATTCAATTTATTTGTTAAAAAAGAGTATGGTAACTGTACCATACTCTTAAAAGTTCTGTCAATCCAATTCCGTAAGTTCACTTATTTTTCACAATCTCACTAAAACGTGATGTCTTTCTTGCCTGTAATCAGGCGCGCACCATTCACGATCATCGTCACACCTGCACCAACTCCGACAAGAATTGTCACAATTCCTATAACCAGATTGCTGATTCCGATTGTATTGAGCTTATGATATAACTTCTCCATACTTTAGACCTCCCATACTTGCAATAAAACTATTTTACTCCATACTGCTCATAATATGCGTCAATCGCTGCCTTCAAGGTGTCATCAATCACAACCTTTCCCTTATAAGGCTTGTTGTACAGATGCTCTACCACCTCTGCCATCGTTACGATTGCAGTCGTCTTTAATCCATAGTTTTCTTCGATTTCCATCAGTGCACTCTTCTCACCCTGACCACGCTCCATACGGTCAACCGATACAACAAGACCGAGCACATCGACATCGCCCTGCGCCTTCACGATCGGGAGTGTCTCCTGAATCGAAGTACCTGCGGTTGTTACATCCTCGATAATCACAACCTTGTCACCATCGTTGATCGGACTTCCAAGCAGGATTCCCTTATCCCCGTGGTCCTTGATTTCCTTACGGTTTGAGCAGTAACGGATGTCTGCATCATACTTGCTGGCAATCGCCATTGTTGTAGCTACGGAAAGCGGGATTCCCTTATATGCCGGTCCAAACAGCACATCAAAATCAAAGCCGAACTTGTCCTTGATTGCCTCCGCATAATACTCGCCCAGGCGTGCCAACTGGGAACCTGTTCTGTAAAAACCTGTATTTACAAAAAATGGTGTCTTTCTTCCGCTCTTTGTCACGAAATCACCAAACTTCAATACGTTACAATCGATCATAAATTCAATAAACTGCTCTTTATACTGTTCCATGTTGTATAAATCCTCCTGTTTTTCGGGCTGTCGGCAGCAACAAACGACATTCACGCATGTAGATTCATGTCTGCCATAGATTTCTCTATACGCCACATAATTGTATATATTCTAGCATAGTTACCTGTTTGTTTCAATCAGTTTTGCGCAATCATAAACGGAGAATTTTCACTTCTATCGCAGACGTACTCAACGATTCCGTTCATTCTTCTCGCGCGACTGCAGTACAAGCTCATACACCTTCGGATGGCGTTCTTTCAGATGTGCATCAAGCACATGTCTGCGCTCCTTGAACCGTTCAGCAAGCTCCGGATGATTCTTTGCAATCCGGTCATGCGCCTGTTTTCTGTGTTTCTCAATCTGCATCGCAAGGGTATGCTCATCCTTGCCGGATATATTGACAATCTCCTTCAGATGCTCCTCTAAGTGCTCGAGCCACTCGTCCTCGTCAAGCTCCTCCATATGCGCCCATCGTCCATGTAGCAGATCCTCGATATCCCCACTTTCTTTTAACTGCGCAATCTGCTTTTCAATCTGACGCTCGATCTGTTTTTCCGCATCGGAACCAAACGCCCACACGAATTCCTGCACCCGGTTATCCGCCCGCTTTCTTGATGCACTGCGCTCCTCATTATCCACGCCATCCTCCAGCGGATATGGACGGTTGATTCCCATATCCTTCAATGCGATATGGATGGTTCTGCGCACACACCCCTCCTCAATCAGATATCCGAGTCCAAGCTTCCTTAACTGTTCGTTCACATCCGAAATATGTTCTGTCATATAGAACCGGATGCCCTTTTCTTTTAATGACTGATGCAATCGCTTCAGGCAGTCTGCCGCAGTAATATCCAGACTTCCGATTCCGCCCGCATCAAGGATTACAGCTTTCGTATCCGGTTTTATATGATCCTCAATATCATTTTTCAGCACCTGCACATTTGCAAAGAACAGATTGCTGCTAAACCGGTAAACAAGCACACCGGACAATGCATGGATCTGGCTGCTCTCTTTCAAATCCCGGAAATGCTTATGTCCCGGCTGAATCCCAAGAAAGCAGGTGGATGGCTTGGCTGTCCGGATAATCACCTCCGCAAAGGAAAGCAAAATACCGATCAAAACACCATTGATCGTACCAAGCAGAAGCACACCTAAAAATGCACCGACAAAAATCATACATTCCGTCCGGCTGACCTTCCAGAGCCGTGCCATCAGATCAAACTCTGTCGCCCCAAGCAATGCCGATATAACGATTGCAGTAAGCACCGGAACCGGCAGATATTGGATAAATCCCGTTCCACACAGTAAAAGTACGATCATAGAAAGTCCTGCCACAAGTGAGGTGAGCTGTGTCCTGCCCTGGTACTGCTCGCCCATCGCTGTACGGGATACAGAGCCATTGATTGGACAGCACCCGGTAAAGGCTGCAAGAAAGTTTCCGACGGAGAATGCAAAGATCTCCTGATTATCATCAATTCGGTAGCCATTTTTCTGTGCAAAATTATTCTCTGCGAGCAACGTCTCCGCCATAATTACAACTGCAACCGACAGGCTGACCGTCACAGCCTCCCGGATTGAGACAGCTGAAAAATCCGGCACCTGCCACTGCGGAAGTCCCTTCTCCACCTTCGAGAGTGTCTGGATTCCAAGCTCCCGCACATTTCCAAACCGCGTATAGCAAGCACCTGCCACCATCAGCACAACTGCCATCGGGAATTTCGGAACCAGTTTTTTCGCCACAAGCAGGATTACAAGCGATGCCACGCCTAAGAGGATGGATGGCATATTCACATGCTTTGCTGTCTGTCCGATATGCTTTGCCAGTTCAAAAAACTCTCCGGTTCCTGCCGTACCGCCAAGAAGCTTCGGCACCTGCATAAGAATGATCGTCGAGCAGATACCTGTGATAAATCCTCCCATCACCGGAGCCGATATGTAATTGACGAGCTTTCCCGCCTTCATAAAAGAAAATGCAAGCAGCCACATCGCGACAAAGAACGTAAGTACCAGAACAACCGCCATGGCTTCTTCACTTCCTGCCTCAACATGCAAAGTCAACAGTGCAGTACCAATCAGTGCTGCCGGAGCCGCATCCACGCCGAATATGAATTGCGGTGACGTTGAAAGAAGCGCAAACGCCAGAATCGGAAACACCGACCCATACAGGCCATACACCGCAGGGAGTCCCGCAATCAGGGCATATCCCATCGAAATCGGAATAGAAACAGCCATGATGATGAGTCCCGCTAAGATATCTTTCCCTATATTCTTTTTATCATAGTGCCGTAATGTATGCGCCAATGATAGCTTCAAATGATTCATCTCCTGTCATAATTAACAATCTTCCTTTTCATATCGCCGGTCTTACTCCATACGGTTTTCAAACTAGCGTACCGGCAAGCAATGACACAACTGTCACAAACTACATTCTAACATAAAAGAAAAAAAGTGGATATATTTTCCACTTTTTCATATGATTTCTTATACTTATTTCGTAAATTGTCTATAATTTAGTCTTGGCATATCTTAAAAACGAATCCCCGGATTCTCCATCTTTCCGAATTCCAGCAGAGATAATTTTGAAAGATGAAATATCTTCGCAAGAATTGATTTCGGAAACATCTGCAATTCGATGTTATATTTCGTGGCTGCATCGTTATAAAACTGTCTTGCCTTGCTCACGCGGTCTTCGGTCTCAGCAAGCTCTGTCTGCAGCTGTAGAAAGTTTGTGTTCGCCTTTAATTCCGGGTATTGTTCTGCCACTGCGAACACTTTCCGCGATGCGCGGTTTAACGCTTCATTTGCCTCAAAGCGCTCATCTCTTGTATCCGCAAGTGTCATCCGGTTCCGGAGTTCTACCACCGCCATAAGTGTTTCTTTCTCATGCTTTGCATACCCTTTCACAATCTCCACAAGATTCGGAATCAGATCTGCCCGCCTGGCAAGCTGGATATCAATCTGCGACGCCTGATTCTCCGCCCGCGTTTTCAATACCATGAATTTATTACACGTGCAGATTGTCAAAATCACAAGGACTAATATCAAAGCCATAATTACAACTTTTACAATCACTGCTCCATCCATTTTGTTTCTTCCTTTCTTTCCTCTATTATTACTGTTTCATCCGTGCCATGATTTCTTTTTGTATCTGCGTATTTTCCTCCAGCAAAACTGCATAGATCAGATAATCATCCCACAGTGCAAGCGCATCCTTCTCCGTCTCATTCAGATACGAGTAATCGTGAATAAAATTCTTCATGCCCCAGATATATTCCGCATATTCATTTCCACGCGCTGTCCGCACATAGTCTGCACGCTCTAACATCTGACTGCTCCGCATTTTCAGATATAAAAACGGTACCAGTAACAGCAAAAAGAAAAGCGCAAACACCGTAAAACATAATGTCATCGTGGAAAGCAGCTGTGGTGTACGAAGGATCAGTTCGACCTCATTTTCCTTTCCACTTATCGTATTCATACATGCAAGCATCCAGTTCAATTTCCTGCCAAACCAGAATATCCGGTCCGACAACGGAAATGCGATATTACCATATGCTTCCTGCATCACCGATTCCATTGTACCGGATGCAATCAGGAAGATACAGACAATCAAAAGTATCGCCCACAAAAAAGCAATCTTCTTCGCATGGCGGTCAATCGCAGATGGAAGGATTCCGCTTCGTTTCTTCAGGAAACCATCTGCTCTTGCTTCTGCCATCATCTGTTCTTTCCATTCCGGCAGATGCTTCTTTTCCGTTCCTTCCAGAAGCTTGCCAATCAGGAAGTGGTCACTCTCCCGCAGTTTCTCATTCGCCCCCGGCTTTGGATTTCCCTGTATGTACCCATCTTCCGTTTCCCGGACCAATCCGAGATGCTCGTACCAAAGGATATATGCACTGAGATCCTTTTCTTCCTCAATCTGCAAATCTTCCAGTAAACTGATTTCTCCCGGTGTCAGTCCGGTAAGTTTATCCCGGTAATAATCAAGATCCCGCATCGTCACAAAGGTACAATTCGAAAGCAGTTCTTTCTTTGCACCAAGCAGTTTTGCCCTGCGAATATAAAAAGGAATACAGCCAAACATCAGTGCAATCAGAAATGTGATTATTAAAAATCCCAGTGCATTCGAAAGCATCATCTGTGTCTTGGACACAGCGAAAATTTCCCATCCATAACGAAGCAGGAGCACCACCATGATGATCGGAAAAATCAACCATGTACGATGCTCCTGCTTTACTATATCATTCAGATGTCCTGTTCGAAACCGCTTCTGACTCATCGAATTCTCCAATTCCGGTTATCAATAAAACCTTACATCGTTCTACATAAACTATGTGATCTTATCTATAAAGTATCAGTTTCCTCGGTTCGAATCTATCTGTACCGTGTAATTCTCATGTTAAGTTTTCGTTAAACGTTACCGGTTATGCCGCACACACGCGACAATACACCATATGATAATTCCAAATAAAACTGCCATGAATATAAATGTTGCTGCAAGCATGCCATCCATCTTCTGCATATAAGCGGTTATCGTGCTATAAAGCGTAAATACACCAAAACAAATTTCCATCCCCACCATCATCCAGACAACGTCTCTGTACACACGCACCGCATGTTCCGGTTTTACTTTCACTGGCATGCTCCACAGATCGGGTGGCAGAAAATGCAGGATCAGACTGCAGATGCCACAGGTAATCAGCATAATAATTGGTAAAAATAAGAAAGAATACGGAGATCCATATCCATCTGCATTTCCAGCCGCATCAAAGTGTGTTGCCACTTCCTTTGGCAGCTTTGCAGACCATATAATTCCAATCACAATCGATGCCCACATCAAAACATAGGCGAGTATCTCAACAATCTTCTGCTTGAGTGTAATGTGGTTTTTCATCTCAATTTCTCCTTACCTTGGGGACGTTGTTTTTGTCCCGAAGAGTGTCCCCTGTCTCATATCATTTGACATCCAATTCCGGTGGAACGTCAATCTCCTCAGAGACGTATTTTCCATCTTTCTTCCGTTGTCTCACGCACTCGGATAGGAGATATTCAATCTGTCCGTTGACGGATCGAAAGTCATCTTCTGCCCATGCGGCAATATCGGCATACAGTTTTTCCGATAAGCGGAGCGGAATCTGTTTTTTCGCTGCCATCTAGTATAAGCTTCCTGAGTTCACGATTGGCTGCGCATCATGATTGCCGCACAAAACTACCAAGAGATTTGAAACCATAGCTGCCTTTCGCTCCTCGTCCAAGTCAACGACCTGTTTTTTATTTAATTCTTCTAACGCCATTTCTACCATTCCAACCGCTCCGTCTACGATCATCTTTCTGGCATCTATGATAGCAGATGCCTGCTGCCGTTGCAACATCACGGATGCAATTTCCGGTGCATATGCAAGATATGTAATTCTTGCTTCCACGATCTCAAGGCCTGCCTCATTGACCTTGCTCTGGATCTCATCACGGATTCTTCCGGCTACAACCTCTGCGGAACCACGCAGACTGCCTTCATCGGCTACACCGTCACCAGTTGTATCAACATTCGGTGCCACATCATACGGATAGACACGCACAATATTACGAAGCGCACTGTCACACTGCAGGGATAAATATTCCTTATAGTTATCGACATTGAAAACTGCCTTTGCTGTATCCATTACACGCCAGATAACTGCAATTCCAATCTCAACCGGATTGCCGAGACAGTCGTTGATCTTCTGTCTGCCATTGCTCAGTGTCATCGCTTTTAATGAAATCTTCTTTCCCGATGCAGAACCATCAACCGATACAGATGTACCATCCGCAGAGATGGAAAATGCACTCTTCGCTGCTGTCTGCTGGATATCACCACTCTGTGCAAGCTTTGTTGTCGCTGCCGGATTGATTGCTGTACAAAATGGATTCACGAAGTAAAAACCAGCTTCGCGGATTGTACCAACATACTTGCCAAACAACGTCAAAACCAATGCTTCCTGTGGCTTCAACACCCGAAGTCCAATCATTGGAAACCATCCAAGTGATAACACAACGATGGAAACAACCATGAGTACCAGATAGCCTGTTTCTGCGGAATCCTCATATCTGACTGCTCCGAATACAGTACCTGCAATCGCAATCAGATAAACGAATAAAACAGTTAGCAATACTGCCATACCTTTTCGCTTCGTAGTATAAATTTTCTCTTCCATAACCAATTCCTCCCTTTGAATCAATGCATACTTTATTTTGATATCAAAATAATATCACTTTGTAGCACACATGTCAATGTACTCTGTTTGATTCATCTTTATAATTGAAAACAAAAAAGACACCTGCAAATTATCTGCAAATGTCCTTTTCCTGTAACTACCAATGTTTCTACTCCAAATCATTTCGTCTTACAAAATACAGTGTTTCTATAAGCAAATCACGTTTCCATGCATTAAATCCTGATATTTTGCATCACATGTTGTAAAGATGACCTGATTTTTCTCTGCAAACTTCTCGATGAGCCGGCAACTCTGCTTTACTCGTTTTGCATCCATATCCACAAATGGATCGTCAAACACAGCAAGTCCATTTCCTTCCTGGAATAAATGCTCCAGCATGGCAAGCCGGAATGCAAGCGAGACGGTCTCCTCAGTACCTTCTGATAAAATATCATATGTCAACATATGCTTTCCACTGGCAAGCGATACAGACATTTTATCATCGATGGAATCCAGCGCCACCGCTCCGTCAGAAATCACATCAAGATACACGCGAAAATTCTTCTCGATATCTTCAACCGGATTTCCTCCTATACTTTCTTTCATCTGTAGGAATGTATCATGAATATGAACCCAATGCTCATATTCCATCTTTTTTGCTTCCCACGCAAGTCTTTTTTCTGTAAAGGCATCATGATATTCCTCTGCTGTTTTATCGTATTTTCCAAGTGCAATCTCCGCAGCACGCAAATCTTGTTCCTGCACTTTTATCTTTGACTCACACACATCCGACTTTCCTTGCAGATCAGTCAGATACGCATCCGTATCTGTAATATTCTGATATTCGTCCGGAATCTGTGCCATCGTCTGCAATTTTTCCTTTTTTGATGTAATATCCAGTTTTAACTTCCTAATATTTTCAGCTAAGGCATGTTCGCTCTCATATTTTTGCTTATATCCATCTAAAATTGCGCTCACACTGCCAATATATGCATCAATCGTATTCCGACCGCATAACTGCTCCACCTGCCGCTTCACTTCTTCTACTGGCTCTACATCCACCGGTATCTCTTCATTTTGTTTTTGTAATGTCTCCCATGACGTATCTCCAAGCATCGTATCAAACAGATTCTTAAGATTTGCAGCTTCTGTATTAACCTGTATATATTGATTTTCCATTGCCTGCAGATCTTCAAATTCTTTAATTCCGTATTTATCCTGAAGTTCATGAAGCTTAGCATCATACTTTACAATATTCGCTTTCACCGTTTCTACATCAACACCCTGTGGCTGCAATTGCATTTCCATCACACCCGGGATATGGACAACAACCGCTTCCGTAATAGCAATGGATCCGTCCTTCCCAGAGATCACTTCATCGTTTGAAATCGATTTCACAGTGATTTCCGTATCACCAAGCTGTTTGATCTTCGCTGCCAGATTCATGCCGGCAAGCTTGCTTTCTTCTTTCTGTTTTTCATTACTCCACGTTCTGTAATTCGTAACATCCTGCGCATCAACCACGTTCAGTGAATCAAGTTCCTGTTTCTTCTTCTCATACATCACCCGTTTATTTGCAAGTGTCTCAAAACGTTCACGCAACACTGCCTGTTCCAGTCTCTCCTTAAACAAGTGTGCCTGCTCCTGGTTGTGTTCAAACTTCGGCCAGCTGATGTAAATTTTTTCCTGTTCCTGTACATCCCTCTCTGCCGTTTCGAGAGATGCACATAACAGATTTTTCTGTTCCAGCACACGCATGACTTTCTGAAAAGCTTCTTTTTTTGTCTCCACTTCTTCCTTCTTTGCTCTCAGTTGACGAATCTGCAGCTTTCCACTTTCAACATGTTCTTCTAACCTCTCACATTCCTGCTGCTTTGCACGCGCTTCATCCATCTCGTAGTATGCCGCCGCTATCTCACCAACATTCTTCTGCCATTTGTTCTTATAGGACGCCCTGGAAGCACCGCCCTTTGGTGCGTCTGCTTTCGGATCCCACTGCCCGGACAACTGCTCCATATGCAGGCTGATCATCTGTTCCATCTTATCGAGTGACACACCACCCGTCTCAAGTGCTGCCTGTGTGAGCGTGGATGTCAGAACATCTCTTGTCTGTCCCAATTCATCAATATCTGCTTTTTTCTGCAGCTTACTCATGATGCTTTTCACTGCCATCTGATTTCGTTTCTGTGAAGCAAAAACAATTTCATCATAAACGCCCGCAGAATAACCCAATTCCTCCGTTAAAATCGAATTAATCTGATCTATATTTTTGATGGATGTTCCATCCGGACATACCAACCTGCAGGTTCCGGCACCTTTTTCCCATTCTTTTTTTATTTTGTATGTACCATTTTCCGTTTCAAACTCCAGTACACCATCAATCACATCCCCTTGTGGTCCCTGCACTTTCTTAGGAAAATATTTATCAAGAAATTCTACATCTGTTCGCCCATCCAGTTTTACATCTTTAAAAAGCAAAAAATATATAAGATCAACAAGCGTACTTTTTCCTGTTTCATTATCCCCGATAATCAGATTCAACCCTTGGTCAAACTCAATATTTTTTCGCTGAATCCCGGCAAACTGATCGCAGCCAACATTCTGTATGTTCATAACAGTGTTCCCCTCCTATTTATCCTTACACGCCTTCACCAGTTCATAAGCCATCTGCAGTTCCGTCGGATTTCCAATAAACTGTTCCAGAAACTGTGCAGCAAAACTTGTCTGTGCATATTCCGCCCGTATCTTTTCTACACTGATCTCTTCGTTTAATTCCCTGCCATCCACTTCATAGGTCAGATATTTACCGAACAATTCCTTATAGATTTCTTCTTTTTTCTCATACTCTGTCTGTTTCACTGCTCCGGATAGTTTCACTCGAATGACCGAATTACATGAAATATCTTTCAGCATGTCACTTACCCCATCGAAAAGTGCCGTATCCGATTGTGGTTTCATCTGCCCTTTCAGATCATAGAAGCGAATCTTACCACTTACATATTTCCGTGCAGATACCTTTTTCTTTCCATCTTCCTTTGAAATAGAGATAATAAATCCATTTCCCTCGGTTGCATTGCTCAGGTCTGTCTGCACATGTGTCCCTGCATTAAAAATCTTATAACCGGTTGTCTCTTCCGTTTCCTTCAGGCAATTCGGATATGGAATATGTGTATGCCCAATCATCCACGCATCCACAGGGATATCCAGAAGTTCCTGCTCTGTCATGATAAAATACTGTCCATTCATATCCGGTGTCACCCCCTGAATCGCTCCATGGGCAACTCCTATATTAATCACTGACGGATCTATCTGTGCCTGTTTGATCCATCCAAGATTATTATTTTCCGAATGTTTGGACTGGCAGTATGCAGGATATACAACAACTGTCTCATCCATAGTATCAAATGTATAAGCCTGATACTTATTCAGCAAAACAACATTGTGATCAAGTTTAGCAAGTGCTTTTTCAAAATCCTGCCACACCTTTTCATCACCGGTATAATAATCGTGATTTCCCGGCAAAACCAACACTGTACCTGAAAACGCTGCCAGAATTTCAGCAACTTGCTTTACATCTGCTACTTTGACCGTATTTGTATTCTCAAACAAATCCCCCGTTACAATAAACAACTCGCACTTATCCCGTTCAGCGTATTGGATCATATCCTGCAGACACTCAAACCGGCTTTCAATCAGCAGATCTCGAATCTCCGGATATCGGTCGTATTTTTTTCCGATATGATTATCGCCTGTAACAAAACATTTAACCATCTCTTATCCCCTTCCGTTTTTCATACCTAGCAATCATTGTACCCGCTACAGGTACAAATGTCTATGAACGTATAGTTCAATTACATTGGGCATCTGCTTCGCTGTGGCATGTCTTCTCCCTTCACATAACGGGCATTAAATTCCATATTAATCTCTCGCAGTTCCTTCTTCCCATCGATGTAATCCTGATACATCTCCGCTAAGCCACTCATACAGCCATCACAGGCTGCCGCAATATTTCCGAGCGATTCCGCTACGATCTGCTCACGTTCTTCCTTTGTTGTGTCCTTAATCAAATATCCTGACATCTTGTGTCCTTCCTTTCGTCCTGCTCAATACTCTACTTCCAGAAGTGTAAGGCCATGCGGAGGTGCTGTCGGTCCCGCCGTCTGCCTGTCACAGGCCGCAAGTATCGCTTCCATATCTCCCGCATCTTTGCGTCCATAGCCAACCTCTAACAACGTTCCGGTCAATATTCGAACCATATTTTGTAAAAAGCCATTTCCATAAAAGGACATCCGCAGATACCCTTCTTCCACAGCGATTGTGATATCATAGATTGTCCGCACCGTGGATTTCTTCATCTTATTATTTCCACAGAAGCTCTTAAAATCATGCGTGCCAATCAGGTATCCTGCTGCCTTTTGCATCGCCTCTATATCCGGCATCCGGTCAGGTGTCCCATTCGTAACCCATTCCGGCAACCCCCATGTATACATCCGGTCAAATACCGGCTTTTCGTCCCCGATATAACAGGTATACTGATACACCTTTCCCTTGGCATTAAGTCTTGCATGAAAGCGCTCGGATGCCACTGTTACATCGCGGATGCAGATATCATCCGGCAGATAATGATTCGCATAGGCTTTGATTTCTTCCGGTGTAAGCGTAGTATCTAAAAACCCGCTTGCAACCATGCCCTTCGCATGCACACCTGCATCGGTTCTTCCCGCTCCATGGATCTTTACATCCTGATTTGTCATTCTTGCGAATACGGCTTCCAGTTTTCCCTCAATCGTATCCAATTCTTTTTTACTTTCCCAGCCATGATAGCGCGTGCCATCGTAGCTGATTGTCATTCTATAATTCATCGGCTCTTATCTCGTTCTTTGTCGGCATCACCTTCAGCGCACCTTTTCTTGTTGTGATAATAGAGGCAGCCATAGCTGCAAATTGCTGCATCCGCCTCAGATCATCTTCTGTAAGATTCTCAATCCCATGTTCCAATACATAATTCAGCACGCATGCCATAAACGTATCTCCGGCACCGGTTGTCTCTATCGTATCCGGACGAAGCACCGCATCACAGGCGACCTGCATATCTTTGTAGATTGCGATACTTCCCTGCTTCCCACAGGTTACGCACATAAGCTTCGGCTGGTACATCTCCCGAAATACCGGAATTGCCGCTTCCACGGTATCCACGCCTGTAATAAATGTAATCTCATCATCCGAGATTTTCAGGATATCGCAGATTTCACATCCGTACCGCATCATCTCTTTTGCTGTCTCTTCATCCTTCCACAGAAGCGGTCTGTAATTCGGATCAAAAGATAGAAGCAGCCCATGCTCCCTTGCATAGGAAACCGCCCTCTTCGTCGCACTTCTCACGCCCTCATGCGTCATCGACAAGGTTCCAAAATGAAAGATTTTTGCATCCGCAATCTGACTGTAATCAATTTCTGATTCTGATAACATCATATCAGCCCCCGGCTCGCGATAAAAGGAAAAACTGCGATCTCCATCTTCTGCCGTATGTACAAATGCCAGCGTTGTCGGAACTGTTGCATCCTGTATCAGGTTCGTCACGTCAATACCTGCCTGACAAACGGTATCCTTTAAATAATCACCAAATGCGTCTTTTCCTACCTTACCGATAAATGCCGTTTTCTTACCAAGATTCTGAAGCATCGCCAACACATTACACGGTGCACCACCCGGATTTGCTTCTAACAACGGATTCCCGTTTGCACTAAATCCATTTTCTGTGAAATCTATCAATAATTCACCCAATGCAATAACATCTAAATTCTTCATTCCAATCCTCCATCTTTTTTCTCCTTTATTGCACACGCAATAGACAGGTCCACACGGTTATATGGTATCAAAGTTGCCTGAAACGCATGATATAAATCTGATTTTCCGGGCCATACCGTCGACAAAAGCTGATTGTTCTCATCTAACTGATGGAACCATGAACCACATGTATGATCAAGCACTTTCTCATCCAGATACTGCATAAACTCTGCATACCAGTCTGCATACTTCTTTTTTCCGGTAATACGGTACAGCACTGCCGATGTATTAATTGCCTCTGCCAATGTCCAGTGCATCCGGTCATGTACAACCGGTTTTCCCTTCCAGTCAGTCGTATAGACAATACCAGGCGCACCATCCACATTCCATGCATCCGTGATTGCTCTTATAAACAGTTGCTCCGCTGCCTCAATAAACGGCTCTTTTTTCTCATCATCCTGATATGTTGATACCGCCCACTGTACTATGAGTCTTGCCCACTCAATTCCGTGTCCCGGAGTTGCGCCATATGGCTTGAACTGATCTGCCGGATGATCCTTATTGCATTCAAGATCCGCAATCCAATCACTTGTAAAATGTTCCGGAATTCTCCAATCATTTTCACCTGCCCACGCAATCACATGTCGTATAATCCGACCTGCACGTATCCGGTAAATCTGATTTCCTGTCACATCTGCCGCAGCAAGAAATGCTTCTACGGTATGCATATTTGCATTGATTCCTCTGTAAGAATCTAGCTTTGTGAATTCCGTATTCCAAGTATCACGAGAAAGTCCCTCTTCTTCATTCCAAAATCGAAAATCATAGACATCCAAAGCATCCTGTAGCAGTTTTTTTGCTTCTGACTTCCCGGTCAGAATCGCGGACGATGCTGCTAATATCACAAATGCATGTGCATAACATTGTTTGTTCGGCAATATTTTTCCATCACTTGTAATACCACTATACCATCCGCCAAACTCTTTGTCACGCAATTCCCCCGTAAGTCCTTTCAACGCTTTTCCGACTAATTTATCACTATCCGGATATCCAAGCATACACCCCATGCTATACACATGTGCCATACGACAGGTAATCCAAGTCTCGCGCGGGCGGTCTACCCAGGGTGTACCATCATCTCCAAGGTAATAAGCACTTCCTGCCGGAGATGCGAAATGCTTTCCAAACTCCAACAGGCTCTGCGTCATATCTTTCATAAATTTTTTATTTTCCTGTGTATCAATTCTGTATTTTGCATCCATTATTTTTTCCTCCGATTTCAATTATACTAGATATCATAAACGCTGCGCAATCTTATATGATCTATATTTCCCTGAATTACTTTCACCGTTTTACTACCTGCGTTTAAATCAAAGTAATTATCCGATAGAATGAAATCTTCATTATCGTTTAATATTTCAATGCTCTTCGCATAGTTATCTGCATATACTGTAATCTCATTTCCATCCACACACGCGCGTAGATTCGGATTCTCATATCGGAAATACTTCGGATATGAAAAAATCACTGTTCCATCTGAAACAACTAAATCATCAATAAATGCCTGATAACTCACATATTGACTATATATATCAATTTCCGGCAAATCCACTTTATCCATCCAGACACTTGTACGCGCCGGTACATGCAAAGTTTCTTCTTCCATACGAAGCACATGTGCTGCAGCATCCCGCACCTGCCATTTTACAGTTACTTCCTGATCCTGCATACTTTCATTTGCCACATTTAATCGGATAGATTTTGGAAATTCAAACGGAAGCCGCACTAACTCCTGTCCGCTGTTTATCATTCCTTCTTCTTCGCACGAAATCATAACCGGTGCAAAAAAACGTTTTGCAAAATAATGTAATGCTTTCAGTCTCTGACAATAATCTACACTCGACCACGAAGCCACCGGCCAGCAGTCATTCAACTGCCAGTATACAGCTCCCATACATCTATCGCTATTGCGATTTCTCCGAAAATGTTCAACTCCATATCGTATCGCATCTGCCTGCAAAAGCTGTGATGCGTAAATCACCGTTTCAAAATCAGTTGGATAACGATAGGTCTGCTGCATGTAATTCATGATTTTTCCATTTGCCGAACCATTTCTCTGATGCCGCTCCATAATATAAGAAAAAATATTCATATCCCGTTCATCATCGGTAAAAGTTTCAATCGTTTTCCTGGAAGGGAAGGACTGAAATCCAAATTCAGACAAGTAACGGAAATAAAACTTCCGATATTCCGAAAATGGTTTATTCCCATGCCATACATCCCAATAATGTACATCACCACGGTTCTCATCTCTTGGATCATCAAATGAACCACCGGAAGAAGGGCTTGCCGGCCAATAATAAACCTGTGGCGCATATTGTTTCATCATTTGTGGCAATATTCTCTCGTACATGATAATATAATCTCGCACTTCACTTGCCTTACTAACCCAGTTACCTTCCTTTACAAACTGCTCCATCTCATTGTTTCCACACATCAGTCCAAGTGATGCATGATGCCGAATACGTTTTAAATTATCTTTAAATTCTTCTTTTATATTTGCTTCAAATTCCGGCGTTAAGTCATACACTGCACAAGCAAACATAAAATCCTGCCATACAACCAACCCCAGTTCATCACACAGATCATAGAACCAGTCATCCGGGTAATACCCACCACCCCAAACACGGATAGAATTGAAATTAGCAAATATTGCTTTTTCCAACAGTGCCCGCGTTGTTTCCGGTGTCACTCTTCCAAGCAGATGATCCTCCGGAATATAATCCGCACCCATAGCAAAAATATTGACTCCATTTACACATGTGGCAAACCGTTCGCCCCACTGATCTTTTGTGCGATCCATTGTAATTGTGCGCAATCCTATTTTTTTTGTCCAGTTATCAATCACAATGCCATCTTCTTTTATAAGATTGACTGAAATTGTATAAAGATTCTGTTCTCCATAGCCATGCGGCCACCAAAGATCCGGATGTTCAATTACGATTTCCGAATCACAGCCTTTCTGACAGACAAGCACATTCCCGCATGGATCTTTAACTGTAATTTGAATACACGTATTTTCTGAACCATTTTTTTCAGACACCACTATTATTTCAGGTCTGATATCTAATGTAACCTTTTCTTTTTCATGATACTGCAGAACTTCCACAGATTCCAGATATGCAGTATCTACGCCCAGAAGGTGCACTGCTCTCCAGATACCTGCATCCGGCAGATGTGCCCCCCAATCCCAGCCAAACATGCAATGTGCTTTACGAATATGTACAAATCCGTTCATAGCATCTTCCGTTCCTAATGTTTTCGACTTTTCAAAGGCTGATGCAATATACTTCGTTGGAGAATAAAAGTATACACGAAGTTCATTAGCTTTTTCTCGTAACAAACTCTTTACCGAATATTTCCATGTGCGATGCATATTTTCCACATGTCCTAATTTTGTACCATTCAATGTAATATCCGCAATAGTATCTAATCCGTCAAATTGCAATATTATTTCATCCGACATTAACAATTCCTTGGAACAATCAAAATTTGTACAATATTCATAGTCATAGTCCATTAATTTTAATGCCTGCACTTCATTATCCTTCCAAAACGGATCTTCCATCTTTCCAACGCGAAGCAGGTCTTCGTATACCGATCCCGGCACTGTTGCGGGAATCCATTCCCCGGATCCTATCTGATGCATACGCCAATTGTCCTGTAATAATATTCTATTCATTTAATTTCCTCCTCTTTTAATCTAAGAAACGATCAATGAAACAAGGTAAAAATTTTTTTCTTTTTTCCCTTCTTCTATAATTTCAATATATATCTTGTGTTTTTTGCATTGTCCATGATATAAAATGGTCATCAAATCCAGACAATCTCCCCAGTCTTCATTAAAATTTGCATCTAAAATAATTGGAGCAGTTACATTGTCATCCAGAGTTAAACGCACTACAGGAGCTGGTCTGCAAATGGATCTTCGATATTGGACCGCTATATTGGAAGCCTCTACATTAAAACATATAGAATCCCCCTTTCTGCTTCCAATCCATCCATTTTTATACAAATCCAAATGCCCATGTTTCTCATCAGCATCGACTTTAAATCCATTCATCTGCGGGATACAATTCGTAATATTCAAAATCCGGGAGTTTTCATATTTGTTTTCTGTTACCGGCTCTTTTAACTCATCTTCCTCACTTACCACCTCTTCGGCATCTTTTATTCTTTGAAGTTCCTTACATATTTCATTTGCAACCAATTCATGTCCCAGATCATTTGGATGCAGATTATCCGGCGTCAGCATATCCTTTTTATATTTTCCATTTCTTATCTCACGGAATATTGTATCCTTGATACTCACATGTAAAATACCATAATAATCAGCAATTTCATTATGTTTTTGCTGCATATTGATGCCTGTGTCATAGCATACATTATTCAATACCAAAACAGCAGGATTACTGTCCGAATCATACACTTTACGAAGAACTCCTTCAAACGTCTCTGCAAAAAAATCTTCTCTGTCGCAATCATCATTTACAGAGAAATCAATAACAACAAAATCCGGTCTGTATATCAGAAGATCACGATTTGCTCTGGCAACCCCATACTGTGAAGATGTTCCTCCGATTCCCGCATTCACATATTGAAACCGTGCAAGCGGGAACTGCTGCTGCCACCATTTAAAAACCCGATATGCATATGTATTTTCATCGCTACTGGCCAGACTTCCCTGTGTAATGGATCCGCCTAGAAAGCCTATGGTTATCGTATCTCCACATTCTGCGCGTTTCATCAATTGTTTTAACCGATCGTAATTACTCATTTTACCTCCTTGTCTTGTTGTTCCTATTTATACATTTTATCTTAAAATAAATATAAATGGTATAATATGAATCGAATATCCAAAAATTGTATAAATCTATTATCTTTTTCTTGACAGACAATAAATGATTATTAAAATGATTCTTGGAGGTATTTAATCATGAAACTTTTTGAATATATTGATACTATGAATCAGCCATATGATATTTTTTGTACAGACAGCGTACATTCTCCACTTCACTGGCATTACTACAGTGAAATATTGTATATTTATAGCGGATCCATACAGATTGAATGTAATAACAAAAGTATGATTCTTAAAAAAGGAGATTTGTGCTATTTTTATCCGTTACAGCTACACAGTGTAAAGCCTGCCCCAACGTGTAACGAGACAGTAAACTATGCTGTCATAAAATTTAATATGCAGACGCTTTCCATACCAAAAGCTTATCTGCAGACAATGTATGATTCTTTTGTTCATAGAAACTCCGATGAAGACTTCTGCCTGCTAGTCCATCAGAATGAAAAAATACCATTGATTGTAAATAATATTTTGGCGGAATATGAAAGCAAAGAATTAATGCATATGCTGGCTGTCCGGTCAGGGATTTACACTCTTTTAATTGAAATTGCAAGAAATATAGATAAAAAATGCAACAGCTACCCTAAAAAAACAGAGCAAAGCCTGTCTTTTTATCACATTCTGGAATACATCGATGCACACTCTGCAGAACCACTTGAAGTACAAGCTCTTGCAGACATGTGCCATCTGAGTTATTCCCATTTTGCAAAGCTTTTCCGTGAAAACTACGGTCGCTCCTGCAAGGAATATATCGAATATATCCGAATGAACAAAGCTCAGGATTTACTCTTAAACTCCAATTTTGATATCAATTATATCGCTCAGGAAACCGGTTTTTATGATTGCAGCCATTTTATACGGCAATACAAAAAATGGAGAGGCATCACACCGAAGCAGGAACGAAAGAATGCATATTAAAAATCCGGCGGCAGATACGCCTCCGGATTTTCACCAAGCAACAACTACTTCTTTTTATAAATCATAATTCCCGCGGCACTCATAGATAAAACGGCCAGCAATAGCCATACAAACGGATTGCTTTCATCCCCTGTTTTTGGGCTTTTCGGAGTTGTCTGGTCAACAGGCTTGCTCTGGTTTTGTGTTTTGACAGCTGTTTCCGGGGGTGTCACATCCGCCTGCTTTGCTGCCGCTTTTACTGCAAATTCTGTACTGCATTCACCATCCACATAGATAAATGTCAGTGTATGGGATCCCGCAGACAACGTCCGCAGATACTCCGATTTCAGTGTAACGATCGTTGACCCGGAAACTGCTGTGTAATTCTTCGCATCAACCGGTATGCCATCGACTTTAACGCCTGTAAACTTTGAAAAATCTCCATTTGCACGCACCTTCAGCGTTCCATCTGTATTCTGTGTCCAGGAACCATTTGCGCCTTCAATGACTTCATATTGTGCAGAAGTTTCCACTGGCGTCATCGTTAATCCTATAATCATCCATAACGTATGCATCTCGTCCGGATTTTCCAGCTCCGTATCCCCTTCACGTAAATGATAGGTGTATTCTGTGCCATTTATCCTTAATTTCGTATCTGACGTGAAGCAATATCCTTCTGCCGCCTTAAAATATGCACCATATTCATACTTCTTTCCAGCTTCAAATTCCGTGATGTGTTCGGTAAAGCTTTTATCCCAAAATTCCGCGGAATTCACGCCTGCATCTCCACAGAGCCACCATTCACACTGATAAATATATGGTACTCCATCCGGCACTTTCCCTGTAAATACCGGCTTATCTCCGGCTTTAAAACTAACCGTTGCACCATTAAGCTCAATCAGATCAATCTTCTTTAGCTGTACAGGTTTTGAGGGTTCAATGAAATTAATAGCGACAACAAACATCGTTGATCCATTGACCGTTACATTTTTTGCATTGACAAAACTGTTATTTACCATCATAGTACAATTCGATGCAAATTTATAACCATCTTTTGCTTTCAGAGATATACTATACATGTAGGATTTGCCTTCCTCAAAGCTTGTAATCTTTTTATCTGCTGCAAGTGCATCGTTTTTTGACTCATCGGAATACCAGAATGCTGTCGGTTCTAACCCTTGTTCTGTCTGTTCCATGCATTCCCAATACTCATATTCGATGTCATACATATCACAAAACGGATCCTGTTTATTGGCAGATGCTTTTGGAACATCTCCCGGCTGATAGTTGAACCAGACATTCTCGATATCGACATCTGTGATTTCTGTCTCCTCCTCTGCATAAATTGTACACGGCAGCAACATAACAAGTGTTAGAAGCACTGCGAAAAAACGCATAATTTGTTTCATCTTTTTCATAAAAGCAACCTCCCTTTCCTTTATTTTCCTGAATTATAACAATCTTTTTTTGACTTGTGTCTATTCTTACCGGGTTGTCAATGACTGTATGGAAAGATGCGGTTGTAATCTTTGTTTTTTATTGTTATTGTATATTATATCGTACCAATAGAATCAATATCAAAGCAACCGCAGCCATTTACAAACAGCTGACACATAAAAGGAGAAAATCATGACTTTTAATGAAAAACTGACAGAATATATGGATACTCTGGATTGTACTGCAAAGATGCTGTCTGAAAGCTCCGGGCTTTCTGCCGCAACGCTCAGCCGCTACCGCTCCGGTGAGCGGATTCCGGATGCAGGTTCGGAAAATCTGTCCTGTCTCGTCAAAGGCATCGTGCAGCTGGCAGAAGAAAAAGGAATATCCGGACTGACGATCCAGACAGTCACGGACGACTTTGCTCCATATGTAAAAAACAAAAATACTGGCATGGAAAACCTGCAGAAAAATCTGGATACCCTGTTCACAGTTCTCTCCATCAACATCTCCGGACTTGCCCGGTCACTCAACTACGATGCTTCTTATATATCAAGAATTCGGAACGGACAACGACAGCCGGCTAACCCCCAGCAATTGATTACAGGCATATCACACTTTGTAGTACGCCACTATCAGGAAGACTCCCAAAAGTCATTAATTACTGAAATACTTGGATGCAGTCCAGAAGATCTTGCCAATCCGGGCAATTACCAGACAATCCTTTGCAACTGGCTGGCAAATGGTACAAATCATTCCAAAGATCAGATTACAAGCTTTTTGGAAAAGCTTGATGAATTCAATCTGGATGAATACATCTGTGCGATTCATTTTGACGAATTGAAAGTGCCGTCTGTTCCATTCCAGCTCCCAACATCAAAAAACTATTTTGGCTTACAGGAAATGATGGACAGTGAGCTTGCATTTTTAAAAGCAACGGTTCTGTCCAAATCCATGGAACCCGTCACGATGTACAGCGATATGCCAATCAGCGAAATGGCAAAAGATCCGGAATTTCCAAAAAAATGGATGTTCGGTATGGGAATGATGATCAAGAAAGGACTTCATCTGAACCAGATTCATAATATTGACCGTTCTTTTGACGAAATGATGCTTGGCCTGGAAAGCTGGATTCCTATGTACATGTCCGGTCAGATTTCTCCTTATTACCTGAAAAATACACAGGGAACTGTATTTTCCAACCTGTTAAAGGTATCCGGCAGCGCAGCATTAACAGGCGAAGCCATCAACGGTTATCATGCAGAAGGAAGGTATTATCTGACCAATAATAAAAATGAAGTTGCCTATTACAAAAAGCGCGCCGAAAGGCTCTTATCAAAGGCAGCACCACTCATGGAAATCTATCGTGCTGATCGTGCACAGGCATACAACTTCTTTCTGAATGAAGACACAAAAAAAGAAGGCGCAAGATATTATATTTTATCTGCCCTATCGTTACATACGTTAAGCGAAGATCTGCTTGACCGTATTTTATGCCACAATCAGATTCCGCAGGTGGAACAGGAACAAATCCGGCAATACATCTCTGATCAGAAAGCTATGGCAAATATCATTTTATCGCATAGCTCCATCACCGAAGAGATTCCTGTTCTGTCCAGAGAGGAATTTGAGCAGTCGCCAATGGTTCTCCCACTTTCCGGCTTATTCTATGAAAAGGAGATTCTTTACCATTGGGAGGATTATACAGAACACTTACAACTGGTTCATGCATACCGGAAGCATAATTCCAACTATCATATTGTTGAAAATACAGCTTCTGCCTTTCGCAACGTCCAGATCTACATTCATGAAGGAAAATGGGTACTTGTATCCAAAAACAAAACACCCGCGATTCATTTTCTGATCCGGCATCCGAAGATGCGGCACGCCTTTGAAAATATGGTAATCCCTATCAGGGACGCTTCTTCTGTCTCGAAGAGTGTCCCACTGTCACAATAAAAAGGGAGCGATACCGAAAGATATCGCTCCCTAACTTTCTACTTTCTTCCTGTTACCTTCCGCCGCATACTGCAGCGTGCTTCCTGATTCGCATAGGCAACCTTCTGTGCCTCCTGCAGCAAAACATTACCCTGTCCTGCTCGCGTATAAACACAATCATACGCGCCAATATATGGACGCATGCAATCAGCAAACCGCTCCGCCTGTTCCTTCTTCGCCGAAAAACAATCCGGCACCGCAAAGAAACGGTCGTTTCCTTTTTTTCTTCCATGCTTGACTAAGATATATTTCTGATTCTCGATCGGCGCAAAAAACTCATTCACACACCGGGAAAAAAGCGCGCCATCTCTCCCGCTTCCGCCCTGCAGATATACGACATGTTTATACGCCTCCGGAGTCTCCGTCACAACCGTACTGTCCGGCATATCCAAAAGCTTCTGCTTCTCCAGTGCCTTCCGGATTCCCTTGCCAAATGTCTTCAATCGTTCATACGGACTTCCAAGCATAAACATCTTCGGGAAGCAGCATGAAAGCATCCCAAGTCCCGCCAGCGTAAATATTCCGGCTAGCGTTCCAAGCCACGCACTCCCGGTTTTTCCACCTGTCTGCGCCGCCATATACCACGCAGCACACAACAGGAATATCGAAAATATCATCTTTGCTACCGCATCATGAAACGCCGCCCTTGGCACTGCTTTATCCCGCACCTTCACCTCTGTCACGACCTCCATCTTCGGATAGATCGTAAGCGAACGGTTCCAACGTTCCCGCAAGCGGCTCCGCTCCTTAGATAAGGCGAGCATCGTCGCATTCATGTCCGCTACATTCGCCTTTGTAAATGGTTTCTGTATGATCGACAGACGTGCAAGCCCATTTTCGATCACATTCTCCGTGTAGTGCAGACCTAAGAAATGTTCCATTCGTCTGGTAAGCATCCGGTAATCCTCGCTTGACTCCGGCTTCATCCCGAACGAACTATCATACCACGGTTTCAAGCATACCAGATGCCAGATATTGCTTGTCTTATCCGGTTCCCTGTCCCATGTGCGGATGGCTCTGCCACGCATCTGGTTACTGAGCATAAACGAGCCAACCGTACTTGCAAGGATCAGGGAATTGATGCACGGGGAATCCCAGCCTTCGCCAAGCAGCGATTTCGTACCAATCAACACTTGTATATATCCATCTGCAAACAACTGTGTCACCGCCGGTATCAGGAAATGCGAGTCTCCAACCGCAGATACCTTCACATACTCAGTCTCCGGCAGACTTCCAAGCTTTGAGAATGTCACCTTGCCTGCATCCCCCACAGTTTTTAATAGCGCATCCTTCGTCTCGGCGGGTATCACAATAATGCTTCCACATAACACGCCAAGCCGCATATCCGACCACATATCCTGCGCATCCCGCCGAAGATTCTCAAAGAGTGGCAACACCCCGAGCAGATTCACATCTGCTTCCCGGTTCCCGATTGATTTTTCATGTTCCTTCCGTATATAATCCGTAAGGATCAGCATATGCAGCCTTTCATGAAGTGATGCATATTCATGCTGTGTAATCTGGCGGATGCTTTCGATCTTCCCAAGGGAATTCGTCAGATGCTTCTCTATCTCCGGATCTAATTCCTCACAGTCCGGATGTGCCTGCATATACCGCATCACTTCCGCTTCTTCCTGCTTTGTCGGATAATTGAAATACACATAATCCTGATGCGGGCAGAGACTTCCCTCCTTCACCAGCTCCGGTGTCGTAATCTCCTCATCAATCTCGCCGCACATCGCGATATAGCGGTTCCACATGGCAGGTGTCGAATCATATGGCGGTGTCGCTGTAAGTGCGATTGTTGTCACATCGATCAGCTTCTCCTTCAAGCTTTCCAGAGATTTCCACCACTCGCTTCGCAGATGATGGCATTCGTCGAGACAAAGCGTATCTACCTTTGCATCCTGCAAGACCTGAAACAGGGAAAATCCCTGATAATCTTCCTCTCCATCCTGTATCTGCGTCATAGCACTGTGCAGTGCCTGATATGTAGTCACTGTGATCGCACGCGGATTTTTCAGACTCTGTGACAGATACGCTTCGGCGTCCACGCCATCACACAAGAATGCTTCTTTGATTCGCGCGATCCACTGCTCCCGGATCGTAATGGTCGGCACAAGCACGAGCGCCGTTCCCTGCAGCCTGCATATCAGTTCAATTCCAAGCGTAGTCTTTCCCGAACCCGGAGCCGCCACGATATGAATCTTGCCATCCCGCACATAATGCTCCACCCGATCCAGCACACGTGCCTGATACACACGCCATGTTCCTTTAAATTGTAAAATGTTTTCGTAGTTCATGATTGGTTATTCACTTCTAAAAATATAATTGACAATTTGATATTTATATAGTAAACTTCAACAAAAGAAACGAAGTTTTCTACCGTACAGTTTTTACTCAAGCGGTGTGCTCGTTTCTTTTTTTATTTGAATTATATCATATAAAAATAATTGTTTTTTCTCATTACATCGAATTAACAATCTTGCTCGGAAAATATTATATCTTTCTATTTCTCCGCTTTCATCATAAATTGGAATTCCAAATCTTGTATCATAACGATACCATCCGTTTTTGGCTTTATTACCATGCCGTCCTTCATAATCCGGATATTCAATTTTATTGTCGGCAATTGATATCAGTTCACCTATAGCTGTAATTGCATTAGCCTTTGCTTTTTCATTAGCGCCTCTTATAGCTTTTGTATATTTAGAATGTGTGTACTCGTCTGGAAAATCTGTTCCAATATACACTTTTTCAGCAGTCTGGTATATTTCATAAAATTCTCCAATATATTGTCTTAATATTTTCTCTATCTCGTCCCAATCAATATTTCTTCTTGATTTAAAACGAATATCATTTATAAGAACAATATTTTTCCCATCCACATCCTGAATAATTGAAATATTTCTTTTATCCTTTGACACTTTCTCCTGCTCCGTAAAATTATCACGTATAGATAATAATCTGAAATATTGGAATACCTTGTTTTTTATATCTTCGGATGCATTTGATATTTCTTCTATTATTATCATCTCACTGGCATTATCTGTCTTTACTAATACCTTGTTATTTCTATCATCTTCATTACACAACAAATCCACCAATGATACATCAAGAGCTTTGCAAATAGGAACTAATTTATCTGATTGCGGATTAATCTTTTTCTTTCGCCAATCGCTAATTGTGCTAGTTGCAATCCCTGTTCGTTTCGATAGTTCTGTTTGGCTCATATGCATTTCTTGTAGCCTTGAAAAAATTTTTTCATATATTTCCATTTATTAGTTCCTTTTTTGTTTTTCCGATTTTTCGGATATTGTGTCATAATCGAATATATACTACAAGCTATTTCACATTAATTACATAATCTCAATATCTATAATCTAAATTATATCATACAAATTCCAATTCGCAATTTTTAATCCTTATATCTATCCATATCCCCCATTTATGCATACTATGATAGTAACTATAACTCTGCAGGTTGATATGCAATGAACTGTTCAAATAACACATCCATCTGGATTCAATGGAGTGAAATCAATGTGAGTTATTCCGCACCTACCTCGTAATTAGCAATACTATAAAAGGGCTTCCTGACACCTCGGAAAGCCCTCTATCTTTATCTCGCTGACATCCACATTACCAAAAGTCCTACCGGCAGAGCAATCACTGCCTGACTGAACATTCCAATCACTGCATATTTAATATGATGCCAATAATCATGGTATGCATCCACCAGATCCTCAGTTCCCGGAATTATCATTTTCTTGCTATGGCAAAACCACAGACAATCCACTACCAATGCATCAAACCACATCTCAACTACCCACATGATATATCCATGAAACCATCCCCCAAAAAACGTACGGGCACCGCCGATGAAATACGCCAATGCTGTCTGCAAAAATATGTATCCAATAAAAAATCCAATTTTCCCTATCGTTGCTTTCTTCGTAAGTTTCCCAAAACTTTCCTGTATCAATCCCAGCTCTCTGCATCGATCCTGTATCGCCTTTGGGTATTCCTGTATCATACCAAGCTTGCCCTTCTTCGCCATATTGATCCCACAAATTGTGAAAATGACAACATTAAAAATAATGATTTCTAATAAATAATTCATTTTGCCTCCTTAAATCACAATATCCTGATAACCAATATCATATATGAATTCATACCAGACATAGTAATACTTCGCTATCTTAAGGTGTATTATACTAAAATGATACAAATTTACATTATCTTTCATTCTATTGTGGTAAAATCAAAGTCGGATTTTTCAACAACGGAGCAATAACCGGAGCATATTTAGATACTCCATAATCTTCAACAATACTGGTTATTCGTGCCCCGGCATCTTTTGATGAAGCACCACATAAGAAAACCTTTTCATCATCATCTGAAACAAAGCTGTTCATCATATCAGCCAACTCAGATTTT
>ERZ1035006.352-NODE-352-length-37351-cov-6.536867_pt1 | contig 37351 bp, 32 predicted proteins | sample MGYA00520694_ERZ1035006 | MGnify/ENA primary metagenome ERZ1035006 (study PRJEB33766, sample SAMN09781746) | gut metagenome | biome: gut microbiome | host: Homo sapiens | place: Madagascar | study: EMG produced TPA metagenomics assembly of the PRJNA485056 data set...
CATATAGGATTAACGTTATACTCCTACACCAAGGAGGTGATGACATGCTATTAAGCTGCCCAGAATGTGAATTACAAGTAAGCGATAAAGCACGCAGTTGTCCTCACTGTGGCTATCCAATGCAGAAAGATGTGGTTCGTAGCACTAAGTCTCAGTCTGGTAAAAAGAGATTACCAAATGGGTTCGGGCAAATATCAGAAATTAAAGATAAAAATTTGAGAAATCGTTATCGCGCAATGGTTACAGTTGGAAAAACACAAACAGGTCGTCCAATTTGTAAAATATTAAAACCACAAGGATTTTTTCCTACATATAATGAAGCGTATAAAGCTCTTGTAGAATATAATAAAAATCCTTATAGTCTTGATGACGACATATCAGTACAAGAGTTATATGAGAAATGGAGTGAGGAATATTTTAAAACACTCAAATCAGAATCATCCAAACGCACCGTCCAATCCGCTTGGCAATATACTTCTACCATTTGGAGAATGCGAGTAAAAGATATTAGGACATATCATTTAAAAGCTTGTATGGAGGATGGTATCGCAGTATTTGATGGGAAACCTCGTAAGGCATCGCCCAATACAAAACTACGAATGAAATCTGTGTTCAATAAAATGTTCGATTATGCTTGTGAACATGAAATCGCAGACAAAAATTACGCACGATTATTTATTACAAGTAAGGATATGCGTGAAACTGTCGATAAATCAGTACGACCGCACATACCATATACCGAAGAAGAAATTCAAAAATTATGGGATAATGTAAACGACGTTGAATACGCTGATGTGTTATTGATTCAATGTTATAGTGGATGGCGTCCTCAAGAACTTGGACTCATTCGACTTGATAAAGTGGATATAGAAAAATGGACGTTCATTGGCGGAATAAAAACATCTGCGGGAACAGATCGTTTGGTTCCGATACACCCAAAGATACGCCCATTAGTAATGAAGAGATACGAAGAGGCAAAGAAACTCGAAAGTGAGTATCTGATCAATTGTAACGATTCAAGGTCTCGACGTAACTCATTAAAGCTGACATACGACAAATATGAGTATCGATTTGTACAGCTAAGGGATCAGCTGCAACTGAACCCAGAGCATCGTCCTCATGATGGTCGTAATCATTTCATTACCCAAGCTAAAAAATATGGCGTAGACGAATATGCAATTAAATACATTGTCGGTCACGCCATAAATGACATTACAGAAAAAGTATACACAACTCGTCAAGAGGAGTGGCTTATTTCTGAAATGCAAAAAATAAAATAGTATGTTAAATTGGTGTAGGAGTCGATGTGTAGGAATTACATTCTTCTCCCACCAGTGTAGGAATTAAGATGTAGGAGTAGTATAGGAATAATGTAGGAATGAACCACATTTATTCACTTTTTACTACTCCTTTTCATTTCTTAAAACCTTATAAATTCGGCGTTTCTTAGAACTTACCAGCCTTTGCTGCTTCCTCAACAGCAACTGCTACGGATACAGTCATACCAACCATCGGGTTGTTACCTGCACCGATCAGACCCATCATCTCTACGTGAGCGGGAACTGATGAAGAACCAGCGAACTGTGCATCTGAATGCATACGTCCTAATGTATCGGTCATACCGTAAGAAGCAGGACCTGCAGCCATGTTATCGGGATGCAGTGTACGTCCTGTACCACCGCCGGATGCTACTGAGAAGTACTTCTTGCCCTGCTCGATGCACTCCTTCTTGTAGGTACCAGCTACCGGATGCTGGAAACGTGTCGGGTTGGTTGAGTTACCGGTGATAGATACACCGACGTTCTCATGATGCATAATCGCAACACCTTCCTGAACATCGTCAGCGCCGTAACATTTAACGGTTGCACGAAGACCTTCTGAATAAGCCTTCTCATATACGATATTTAACTTTGCTTCCTTGTAATCATACTTTGTCTCAACATAGGTAAATCCGTTGATACGTGAGATGATCTGTGCAGCGTCTTTTCCTAAACCATTCAGGATCACGCGCAGCGGCTTCTGACGAACCTTGTTAGCCTTCTCAGCGATACCGATCGCACCCTCAGCAGCAGCGAATGACTCGTGTCCTGCTAAGAAACAGAAGCACTCGGTCTCCTCCTCGAGAAGCATCTTTCCTAAGTTACCATGTCCAAGACCTACCTTACGATGATCTGCAACAGATCCGGGAATACAGAATGCCTGAAGTCCCTCTCCGATGGCAGCAGCAGCGTCAGCAGCTCTTCTGCAGTCCTTTTTGATCGCAATCGCTGCACCTACGATGTAAGCCCAGCAAGCATTCTCAAAACAGATCGGCTGGATACCCTTGATCTGGTTGTATACGTCAAGGCCAGCATCTTTTGTGATTTTCTCAGCTTCTTCGATGGAGCTGATACCATAGCTGTTCAAAACAGCGTTGATCTGGTCAATTCTTCTTTCATATGATTCAAATAATGCCATTTTTATTGTTCCTCCTTCTCTAATGTCCTGTCGATTACTCGCATCTGGGATCGATGATCTTTACTGCGTCCTGAACGCGGCCATACTGACCCTTTGCCTTCTCCCATGCAGTATTCGGATCGTCACCCTTCTTGATGAAGTCAGTCATCTTTCCAAGAGAAACAAACTGATAGCCGATTACTTCGTTGTCTGCGTCTAAAGCGATGCCTGTGACATAGCCCTCTGCCATCTCCAGGTAACGGACACCCTTTGCCTTTGTAGCATACATCGTACCTACCTGTGAACGGAGTCCCTTTCCGAGATCCTCAAGTCCTGCACCTACTGCAAGTCCGTCATCAGAGAATGCACTCTGTGTACGTCCGTATACGATCTGTAAGAACAGCTCTCTCATAGCAGTATTGATTGCATCACATACAAGGTCAGTATTTAACGCCTCTAAGATGGTCTTGCCCTGTAAGATCTCAGCAGCCATAGCAGCGGAATGAGTCATACCTGAACATCCGATGGTCTCTACGAGAGCCTCCTCGATGACACCATTCTTTACATTTAAAGACAGCTTGCAGGCACCCTGCTGAGGTGCACACCAGCCAACGCCGTGTGTAAATCCGGAAATGTCCTCGATCTTCTTTGAGTGTACCCACTTGCCCTCTTCAGGGATCGGAGCCGGCTCATGTTTTGCGCCCTTTGCTACCGGACACATGTTTTCAACTTCCTTTGTGTAAATCATTGTAAGTCTCCTTTCAATAATTAGTGTTATATATATGCGTTACTGACTTTGTGTGAAAAAAATGTCAAAGTCTGAACATACCTGATTTATTTTCTCATATTTTGCGGAAATCGTCTATAGTATTTTTTGATTTTTCTCAACAATTTTTTATAACAGTTCAGCCATCACTGAGAAAATGCGTGAGTCATTTTTCTAGTATCCCAGCCTGTGCAGCATCCGTGCGCCCGGATCGCTCATCGGTACATCCTCGAGCAGCGAAGTCAAAGCATCCGTGATCGCATTGATCTGCATCTGAACTACCTCCGTGCTTGCCGCGGCTTCATCCACATCGAGCGATGCTCTTCTTATAAATACGTTCTTTGCCTCGCCATCATACGGAATCGTATCGTTCAACTGATCGATCACACCCTGTGCGATCATCGCCCTCTGCTTCAGATCACCATAGGAATCCAGAGACCGGTATAATTCCTGATACAATGCCTCGATGCGCTGCCCATGCAGACTGTATTCCTCCGGATGATCTTCGATCATCTTACGGTAATTGGCCAGCATCTCTACTGTGTAACCGGCTCCAAGGCTCGTCAGCCCAAGGCCGCTCATATCTGCACCATGATCAGTCATCAGATGTTCCTCCTCGATGGTGCGCATCCGCTCTCTATCAGCATTTAACAGCTGCTGTTTTTCCTCATTGCACATTCTGGCATATTCCCTCTCGATCATCGCACGTTCCTGCATTCTGGACTGTGCGACCGTCTCCCGCATCATCTCCTGTTCGCCTGTCAGAATCTGTTTCAGCATCTCTGCATTCCCCGGATCCGCAATCTCCGGCACGATCCTTCCGAGATCCGGATTGACTGCCTTGATTGAACTGATGCGTGCCATCACCGCGCCGTACACAGCATACCGATCCAGCACGCGATGATTCAGCAATTTTCTGGTAGTCTCCGGAAGCGCCTCGAAATATTCTGCATTAACCGGATCATTCATCACATTCTGCATGCACACCATCCGGTTGATCTGCTGCTGCAGCTCACCGGCATGCGTTTCCATATATTCCTCTGTCAGCATGTCATCTGAGATATTTACCTGCAGCACCTGATCCACCATCCGGTCTAAATGCGGCTTTCTGCGCTGTGCATCCCGTGACAGATAATCATTAAGAAACCTCTGATCCAGATTCATATAGAACCGTTCATCTTCATCGAGCGGTTCACCGGCTGCATTCTGCCGATAGCCATACACAAAAATATGCAGGGTACGCAGATCCACTTGCTGGACCTCTGCCTCCGCTTTCTGCTCTTCTGTGAGGAGATTAAATGAATGATCTCTCAGATCCTGATATGACCGCAGACTCTCCACCATATGCATACTGACATGGTCTGCAACCGGTGTCCGCTGCTTTGCTGCCGCATCAAGCCTTTCATCCTCACGCTTTTGCTTGAACGTCTTTTTCGCAGGCCTTTGTATCTGTGCAGGCTGTCCTTCTGCCGTCTTTTGGGCATGCAGCGACTGCTTGGTCTGCATCCACCGCGTTCTCATCTGCTTATTTTCTTTGAGTTCCTTACCGATCAGCATCTCGTTATGCTCGGCACGCCGCTCTGCCAGTGTCTGATTTTCTCCCAGATCCCAGTTCTGCAGGTTGTTCAGACGCTCATGGATCTGCTGCTTACGCTCCTCCCGCGTCATCTGCCGTTCCTGTATGTTGACCATCTCCATCTGCATATCATCCATAATATATAACCTCCCCATTCATTAAAATGTCCGCCGATAGGTATAAGATACCTTGCGTGCCTGTGGTGCCAGTTTCCGGATCAGCCGCAGGGACTGGTCGTTGACCGCCTGCATGGCCACCCTCGTCTGTGACGGATAGGTCTCCTGTGCCTGTGCGATCACTGTCTTTAACAGTGTATTGAGCAGCATCCGGTTCGTATCCCCGATCCACAAGGCGCACAGCGTCAATGCTCCGCAGCACGAATGGTCTACCGCGGCATACGCCTCGACCCTTCCGTTTTTGACAACTGCATAACTCAGTTCCCGCTCCAGTTGAGGACTCGTCAGCATCTGCTCCGGCTGAGGTGAGCCCAGCGCGATGCTTCGCTTTTGTGCCGCCCGCAGCACATCCTCCGACAGTTGTGCAAATGACCGTATCCGTCCCTCACGCTCTTGATCTTTTGAAGACTTCGGCAGACTGACCGGCTTTAACTGCCCCAGTGTAAAGGTATAGATATTTCTGCCGCCATCATCCTCCTGCATAAACTGCAGTGTCTGAAGAAACGGCAGCAATGTCTCGTTGTCTGCTTCCGCAGTCGTAAACGCGATCTCCATTGCTCCGATATCCGGCTCTGCCCAGAGGAGGTTTTCCATCGTATGAACCATCATACTCGCTCCCCCCTGACGTCTGTAGCCCGGTGCTACATACAATGAGACCACATGAAAGCAGCCGTCTGCCACATACCCAGCCAGTGCACCGCATGCCGTATCCTCCTGCATGATCCCCATCACCGTGAGAGGTTCACCCCGATCGAGCGCTTCGACCGCCTGTGGCAGCAGAAGCGGTGCAAACGCTGCCATGTCCTCTGCCGCTATGATTCCAAGCTGCATCGGTGCGAACTGCTGTTTTGTATCCTTCTCCATCCACAATACCTCCTATTCTGTCTTTGCTGCGATATCCCCTTGTTTTTTGTATATACTATACGCCGGAATCACCCCACGAACACTTGACAACGGATAAATGTTCGTATGCGCACCGATGACCGTACCCGGATTGAGGACACTGTTGCAGCCGACCTCCACATAATCTCCGAGCATGGCACCGAATTTCTTGCGCCCGGTCGCGATCTGCTCTGTGCCATCCTTCACAACGACGAGTGATTTGTCTGATTTGACATTTGACGTAATCGAACCCGCTCCCATATGCGACTTATACCCTAAGATCGAATCGCCGACATAGTTATAATGCGGCACCTGTACACTGTTAAAGATAATGTCGTTTTTGATCTCTGTGGAATTTCCTACTACAGATCCTTTTCCGACGACTGCCGAACCACGGATAAACGCACAGTGGCGGATCTCCGCTTCCTCATCTATAATGAGTGGACCGTTCAGGCATGCGGTCGGTGCGACCTTTGCGGATTTTGCGACCCAGATATCCTCGCCGCGCTTTTCATAGATCGCAGGATCGAGCGCCGGACCTAGTTTGCGGATCATGTCGCTGATTCCATCCAACGCCTCCCACGGATAGGTAAACTGGGCCAGATACGCTCCGGCGATCGTCTGTGACAGATCATATAATTCACTGATTTTACACTGTTTCATGTTTTTATACTCCTTACTGTTTTTATGATTTGGTAGCCGGTTTTGCAGCCGGTTTTGTCTGTTTTTTTGTCCCCGATCTGCTCGTCTGCCGTGTGCTCTTTGGCTTATAATATGGCGCTGCCGCGTCAAAATACCGGCGCAATGCATACTGATGATTCGTCTGCATCACAGCATCCGTGCGCGACCGGATAAAATGATCTAGCTTTACCATATATTCATCTGAAGTGATACTGCCCTCTGCGACATAGGTCAGTCCCTTTTCCCAGCTTGCCGTCAGCTCCGGATTGAGCAGTGACCGGATCGATACGTTCACAACATCATAGATCATCTCGCCAAGCAGTGTCGGCGTGATGACCTGTGTCTTTTTATTCAATGCCAGATATTTGTTTTTCACAAGCTTGGCGATGATCTCGGCACGCGTCGCACTCGTACCGATCCCGCTGCCCTTGATCTGTGCACGCAGCTCCTCATCCTCGATGAGCTGCCCGGCATTCTCCATCGCAAGCACCATGGAACCAGATGTATAGCGTTTCGGCGGCGATGTCTCGCCCTCCTTGATCTCATATCCGTCTACCGGGATCTGCACACCCTTTTTCAGGTTTGCGACCAGCTCCAGCAGATGTTCATCCGAGATCTCCTGTTCTTCACTGTCTGTATTGCCTGATGTCTGCCCATCCGCATCGTCCCCCTGCGCAGAAGCGCCGGATGCAGACTTCTTTTTAAAAAAGGAATACTCCATCACCTTCAGATATCCCGGATCCTTCAACACCTTAAAATTGGCAAAAAACTTCTCGTTTCCCACCTGTGTCACCAGACTGACCTTCTGGTAAATAGCGGGCGGATAAAAAATGGCTAAAAACCTGCGCACAATCACCTCATACACCTTCATGGACAATTCACTGAGCGACTTGAGTGCTCCCATACCCTGTCCGGTCGGTATGACCGCGTAGTGATCGGTGATCTGCTTATCATTCGTGTAGCGTGTCTTTGCGATATTTTTATAGGTGCCATTTGCAAGGACCTCCTCGGCGAACGCGCGGACACCGGGGATATTTTTCAATCCGCCGATATTTTTATGTATCTCCTTGGCGACCGCAGTCGAGAGCACACGCGCATCCGTTCGCGGATAGGTGACCAGCTTTTTCTCATACAATTCCTGTATGATCTGCAGCGTCTGATCCGGGCTGATCTTGAAGAATTTGGAGCAGATATTCTGCAGCTCCGCTAAGTTGAATAATAATGGTGCATTTTTTGTCTCTTTTTTCTTCTCGACAGAGACGACCGTCGCCATCTGTGGATCGGTCTGCGAGAGCACACGGATCAGTTCCTGCGCATCTTCCCGCTGCTTAAAGCCATTTTCTTTATACAGCTTCGGTGACTCATAGTAAGCTGATCCTTCGACTGCCTTCCACTCGCCGTCGATCGGCGCCCCGTCTAACGAGATTCTGCCGAGCACACGGTAAAACGGTGTCTTTTCAAATGCGCGGATCTCACGCTCCCTGCGCACGACCATACCGAGCACACAGGTCATCACCCGTCCGACCGAGATGACTGCATAGCGCTCATGCAGGTAGTTGGCCACTGCATTGCCATAGCGCAGCGTCAGCAGTCTCGAAAAATTGATACCCATCAGATAATCTTCCTTGGCGCGCAGATATGCACTCGCACACAGGTTATCGTACTCCGAGAGATCCTTTGCCTCGCGGATACCGCGCAGGATCTCCTCCTCTGTCTGGGAATCGATCCAGACGCGGCGGCGCTCCTTGTTTTTCACTCCCGCCATCTGTTCCACCAGACGATAGATATACTCTCCTTCCCGTCCGGAGTCCGTACATACATAGATGCAGCCCACATCCGGCCGGTTTAAAAGTCCCGCTACGATCCGGTACTGCTTTGCCGATGATCCGATCACCTCATATTTGAACTCCTGCGGGATAAAAGGCAGGGTCGCCAACGACCATTTTTTATATTTTTCATCGTAAGCCTCCGGATAACTCATCGTTACAAGATGCCCGACACACCAGGTCACAATCGCCTCTTCTGATTCCTGATAGCCGTCGTAGCGCTTCATATTGAGTCCGAGTGCCTTGGCAAATTCCTGTGCGACACTCGGCTTCTCTGCGATATATAATGATTTTGACATAGTACTTCCTTTATTGCTTATAGCTGTTTCATATCGATCGGTATCAGACGTTCGTCCTGATCCGCCCAGGCAGTGAGTTCCGCATCGAATTCTGTTGCCGTGAACAGATAGATCTGCCCCGGTGACAGTCTCGCCTTTTTGAGCGTCTGCAGCAGCTCCCTGATATCTGCGGCCGTCATCGCCGGCTTCGACCAGTTGCAGCAGCCTACGATCGTATTTCGCACAGCATCCTGCGCTACAATATCAATCGTGCCCTGTTTCCCAATCCATGTGCCCTGTTTGGTCAGCTCGATCGGCAGCTTATGCACCCGGCTCATCAGTGCGAGATATTCTCCGCACACCTGCACAAAATAGCGGTTCATGTAGGTTTCGATCTCCGGTGCAATATATTGGTCGTAAAATTCCTCTGCTCCCAGCATATACACTTCTGACAAATGCGGATAGATAAACCGGAACCAGAAATTGATCAAAGGATCTCTGATCTGATACAATCCTTTCTGTGTATTTCGCACGCCGCCGGTCTCAAAGGACTCTGCCTTTTCGATCACATCAATCTCCATGAGACTGCGCAGATAAACCGAGATCTTGGCACGTGAAAATCCAGTCAGATCATACAGATCATTCAGCTTGCGGTGTCCCGCCGCGATCGCGGCGAGTATCGTCTCATAGACAGCTAACTCCCTCAAATGCAGGGACAGATACCGCTCCGCCTCACTGTGCAGATAACCGTAGGGCGATAAAATATGCCTGCAGACATTTGTCTTGAAATCCCATTTGCCACTCCATCTGCTGACATAGGACGGCACACCCCCGATCACGCCATAGATGCGCACGGTTTCTGCTACGGACAGGCTCTGAAAGATTCGCACGACATCCAGGAAGGACAGATTCTCCAGCTTGATCGTGAGCATCTGCCTGTCCGCGAACACACCCAGATGTTCCTCCCTGTTCTGTTCCATCCATGCCAGATCACTGCTGGCAAGGATGATCTGTACCGGTCCCGGATAGAGTCGTTTTTCTTTTAAGCGGAGAATCGCGGCCAAAAAATCCGGATCTTTTTTTACAATCTGCTGGAATTCATCGATGACAACAACTAACTTGCTCGCATCGCCACTCTTGATACGCGTAAAGATCTCGTTATAAGTCCCCTTTGTCAGCCTGACGTCATAGACCGCTTCGATCTGCGCCGCCATCTGACGATACTGCTCTGTTGCGGAAGCTGCACGTGCCCGGTAGTAAAAATGTTTCTTATCCTGCAGATAGACACGCAGCAATGCCTCCTTTTCGCAGCCGTCCCGCCCATACAATAGAACGATGCCGTTTTTCCCATCGTCATAATGCTCATTCATCCTCCGCAGTTGAGCGGTTCTTATCATCATTCGTCAGTTCCCCTTTTTCCATACTGTAATTGTACAACACTACGGCTTGGCATAGTATTTCCTGCTGACCTCAAATTCCGTCATCAGCCGGTTCGTCTTAGACAGCACATATCTCAGTGAACTGATGATATGCCGGTCTGAGAGACTTTCATTATGACTGATTGCAATAAATGCCGCACCGTATAACACAGATTTCATCTCACTGCCTGTCAGTTCAAAATTATTCGCCATATTTTCCAACTGGAGATTCGGATCGACCGGTGTCTGCGGCGGCAGCATACCCCGCAGCATCTCGACCCGCGTCTGCGGCTGTGGCTTTTCCATCAGGATACAATAGGTGATCCTTCGGATAAATGCCGGATCAAAATTGCTGTACACATTTGTTGCCAATATGATAAAACCATCGAATTCCTCGATCTTCTGCAGCAGGAATGCGACCTCGTTATTTGCATATTTATCATTCGAGCTGGATATCTCGGTTCTCTTGGCAAACAAAGCATCTGCCTCGTCAAAAAACAGGATAAAGTTCCCGTCCTTGGCGCAGTCAAACACCCGGTTCAAATTTTTTTCCGTCTCACCGATATACTTATCTACAAGCTGCGAGAGATCCACACGGTACAGTTCCATTCCCAGCTCATTGGCAATCGCCTGTGCCGACATCGTCTTACCCGTGCCGGGAGGTCCGTACAACAGAACACTCACGCCTCTGCCATAGGTCACCTTCTGCCCAAATCCCCACTCATCATTCACACGGTTGCGGTACTTCATCCGGCTGCACGCCAGCTTCAGTGTCTCCTTCTGCCGCTCATCCATACGGACATCAGCAAATGTAAATTTCGGTTCGATCTTTGTCGCCAATTTTTCGATATCCCTTGGCAGCAGCATGCGGATCGCTCTCCGGAGCAGTTCATCGGTGATCTTCTCCTTTTTCTCTGCGAGGCGCTGTTTATCGGCCAGCATGCACACCTTTTCGATCTGTCCGGCAGTAAAATTATACTGATCCGCATACGCCTCCGGATCAACACTCTCCGCCAGTCCATATTCCCCGCCGAAATATTTCCACAGCCGGATGCGGTCCTTTAACGTCGGTGTCTCCATCTCTAGCAGATAATAATCATAAGACTCTGCCAACCGGATCGTGCCGGCGGTTCCCTCCGATGTCAGTATGACACGGTCAATAACCTGCAGACACAGATCCATCAGCGTCGTGACTTCTACATACGCATCCTCCGAGAGATCGGCATGCAGTAAGACAAGCTGCGCATGCAGCAGCCGGCATCTGACCAGTATCTCATTTAATACACCGGCTCTGTACTTCGCATCCAGTCCATTTAACCGCGGCAGCTCCACAAATAAGGCGGGCGTCTGTTCCAGCGCAGACGCGATCAGCAGCTTCTTTCCGCATAGAGGTTTTCCCACAATCTGTATCAATCCTTCGTTCTGAAATGACAGGACTTCCTGCAGCTTTGCAAGATATCCTCTGTCATCGATCATCTCCGGCAGATAATCAGCGTCCGATTCCATGCAAAACGGCCACAACGTCCGCGGCATTGTGGCATCTCCCCGGATCAGCAGCACTGCCTGAGCGGATAGCACAAAACCATCCAGCAGCCCGGAACCGGTTCTCTCGGCCTTGCTGATCAGAAATAAAAAGCTGTTTTTTACTGCCTGCATCTGCTGCGGAACATCATCAAATTCTTTCTCACCTGCATACATGGCATACAGCCGCAGAGCCAGTTCAAACGTCGCACATCCCGCTCCGCCGTATTTCTCCTGCAACGTCTGATAGATCTGCACATATCTTGTATCCAGCTCTGGTGCAGCTGCCAGCAGCAGACAGAAGAACGAGAAACCGAACAATCCAAACTCTGCTGCCAGATTTGACAGGCTGATCCCTCCGCGCAGTTCCATCGGCATACCCATAGATGCCTTGCACCGGGACTTGAGATACTCTTCTCCCCGGATCAGCCGCTCCCTGATATCTGCAGCCGTCTCCTGTGCGTTCTCATTGCCGGACAGGAGATAGCTATCCAGAAACAGATCCAGCCACCTGAGATACCCATAGGTCTCCTCCAGCCCGGAATCATACGGCAGTCCGTATTCACTTCTGTCAAAATAATTACTGTATTCCAGTTTCATGTGCCCATTCCTTCTCTGTTCTTAAAATCTGTCAAAAATCCTAAACGTAAATTTCCAGATCTCTCAGGCATGCCCTCATTCCTTCAAAACGATCCCTGATGCCATCCTTGTTGCTTTCCCAGCGATCGCGGTTTTGCTCTGTCGTCTCCTGATCTCTGAACAGATGTTTATCACTTTCAGACAATCCAAACGCTTCCTCGAAAAATGTCTTGAAAAATGTGTCATGATCAGCATCTAATCTGCCATCCCAATTACTAAGGTAGTTTCCTGCACCGATAAAGCTATCTGCCAGAGCCGATACCAGTAGCGGCAGCTTATAGTCTTCAATTGCTGAATTCATCGACAGGAAACGATCTATCGATCCCCGCTTCTCCGGCAGATATGAGTAATAGATCGGAAGCAGGATAGCGTCCCTGAAGCTCTCTATTGCTGTCTCGAGCAGCCCGATCCTATCAAACTCTCCGAAACTATTATACACATCCCTAAAGTCATAGGATCCGACTGCATAACTGCCCGTTACCTGTTCCCAGGTCTCTGTCGTCATCTGGGTCTCTGACGTTTCCGGCATCTTCAAGCCATTATTTACCGCCGTTTTCAATTTGTCTTCTGATCTGCAGGTATTAATGATCTGATTCATTACTTCATCATCAGACAGCAGCATCGATAACTTCCGGAACTGGTCTGTGGCATTCACAACATTTACCAGACCGGCAGTCTGTCGATCCGTATTTTTCTGACGGAAGATATAACCCTTATCCTTTTGTTCTACAACATACCTGATGATCTCAGATAAGAGTTTTTCTTCATAAGCATCCTCATCTGCCCCCACAATTCCCATATTGCGTAACTGTTCCTGATAATATGAATTGCTCTTAATGACTAAATCTAACCTTGATTTGCTGAATACCCGTTCGTCAAATATACCATGATCTGCAGCAGCCGGTGCCACCTTTTGTCGTATTCCGATGAAATACTGACCGATGTTTTTGTAGCCTATGTCATAGATCGTATCTTTCGGCTGTTCTGCAGTTCCGGCTGCATCTGCTATCTTTTCAATGGTATCTGCCAATACCTCGGGATTCGTCACAACCTCTTTTAAGAACTCAGAAACTGTTCGGTATCCAAATGCCTGATTCATCAGTTCACGTCTTTTTGCATTTCTAAATTTACGCTTTCGGGATATCTTATCAGAATCTGAGTCCTGATATGTCAAACCTGTAGCATTCTGCTGCTCCTCAGCTTTTGTATCGAGGTCAACCTCTTGATCCACCAGTTGATCAACCGCCTCCAGCTTAACGTCCGCATAATTGATCACAGAATCCAATATCTGTAATGCCACCTTATCCTTTTCCGCTTCCATTCCATATGATTCGCAGACAAACCGGAATAACCGGTTCTGTGTCAGACTGTTCATATAACCGGCCAGAGCCGCATTTTCTACAAACTTCTTCACGTCATCTTTGACAACGCGTCCGCCCTTTCCCGTTTCAGGCTGCGGCTTCACCTGACCGTTTTGGCTGTAGTTCTTCTCATCTTCTATCAGATCTTTTATCGTATTAAATGCATCCCGATCTGTCTGTTCAATAAACGACAGATTCTCCAGCCCTGCTTTCACACGGGCATCCATCTCATTGTCCAGTGCGCTTTCACGCGCATAGACTTTCTTGGACAGATCCTTTTGCTTATTTGCCGCACGGACAAACTTAGCCAGTGAATACGGTGAATCGATTCTGGCAGACCGGTACCGGAAAGTCTGCATCGTTTCGGACGAATCCTTATCCTTGATCGGTACACCTGCCTCCTTGGCAATATCCGCTGCAAAAGAAGTACAGTTGTATCCCAGAAACGAATAGGATCTGCCGGAGCCTACCACACCGCGGATCTTGGCCGCAGCCCGCAGATAGTTCGCATAAGAGATACTGAACCTCCGTTCTATAATGCCGGGGTCATCATGATACGGATCCGGATTCCTGACGACTCCGGCCGTAACAGCTCCCGTACCCGGGGTATTATATAACGGCCAGAAGCCAAAGCTGTAGCTGCTGTATGCATTACCATCCGTTTTTGCAACCATGCGGATAAAGCTGTGCCCCTGTTCATCCTCAATTCCATGTAAGATCTGTGCGCGCAATAGCATCACATTCGGATCCAGATCCGGATTATATTTCACATTTAACGCTGATGCATCTGCCTCACCTTTACTCACGATCTCCCCATAAGCAGCCGATTTTTTCATGACTGTATCGAGGATCTTCACATAATCCGGCTTTTTTCTCCATCCCGAGAATAAAAACGGCTTCTTCTCAGTAAGCAGCTTGTTATAATCCACATAGACATCCGTAGGCGGTTCTACTGCGACAACTGCCTCAAATTCATTCGGACTTTCCATCCCATCCATCACCGGATAGTCCGGGGTAAATCCCTTTGCACTGTCATATTGCAGACCAAACGCCTGTGCGAGTCTTTTGATTGATTCTTCATATTTTTTCTCGCTTTCTGTTTTAACGTGTCCATCGTCCTGCTGCGGTTCTCCCGGTGCGATCTGATCCTCTGCTGCATCAGACAACGGCTGTTCCTCCTGCGCCACTTCCGTCAGGTTAACGGTCTCATACTCTTTGTTCCCATATTTGTTTCTCATCCAGCCCAGCAATGCCGCCTTTTTTCCTTCGTCTGTCAGATATTTTTTTTCAAAATCACTCTCGGATATGAGTTGTTCATTGGTATCGACTCTCTGTATCAGATCCTGCAGTAATTGCTCATTATTACTCTTTTGGGCACGGTTAATCGCATCCGTTCCTGCAAGTGATTGAAACGGATCAAAATAGAGCGTCTTCTGACCTTCTTTGTCCAATGACGCGAATATTGTCCCGGCTTCCTTCTTTTTTGAGATCGTCTTTTGTCCGAATCTTCCGATCTGACTGTGATTGAACTTGAACAATGCCCCTGATACACGTATCTTGTTGCCGTCCTTTCTTGCAGCATACGCATAGTCGCTTAACAATTCGCCTATGCTTTCACGGACGATTCTCCCTTCAAGCTCCTCACCATTCTCCAGATGACCATCACCTTTTATCTCCGGTGGCAATAGCCGCGCTCTTCTCTTGCGGATTCTTTCGATATCATCTCCTGTCTCACCCAGTTCTTTGATAAAATCCAACTGTGCTCTTTTCCTCGATGATACATTTGTCGGTGTTTGCATTTTTTCGGGCATATGTGCATTCTCCTTTTGCTTGACTGTCTGACAGTTTTCAATGCTCTCGGCTCATGTTACAAAGTTATATTTCTTATTATACATAATAATGCGGACAAAAGTTAGACATTTTTTGTATGATCAGGAGTTTTTATGTGATAGGAATTTCCTATCACATAAAAATAGAGGTGCAGTCACCAGACCACACCCCTGTAAAATCACATCTTTTTTACTTTTTTGTGATAAAGCCCTGTGCCTTCAGAGTCTCTGCACACAGAACTGCTCCGCCGGCTGCACCGCGAAGTGTATTGTGTGACAATCCGACGAACTTCCAGTCATAGACAGTGTCCTCTCTCAGACGTCCGATGCTCACTCCCATTCCGTTCTCATAATCGACATCGAGTGTTACCTGCGGACGGTTGTCCTCCTCCAGATACTGGATAAAGTGCTTCGGTGCACTCGGCAGCCCAAGCTCCTGCGGAACTCCAGAGAACTCACGCAGCTTTTCGATCAGCTGCTCCTTGGTCGGCTTCTTTTTAAATTTGACAAATACGGCTGCGGTATGTCCGTTTAATACCGGTACACGGATACACTGACAGGTGATGACTGGTGTCGTGGCAGGCACGATCACGCCGTCCTTGACCTCACCCCATACACGCAAGGGCTCCTTCTCGCTCTTTTCTTCCTCGCCGCCAATGTAAGGAATGATGTTTCCTTCCATTTCAGGCCAGTCCTTAAAGGTCTTTCCTGCTCCTGAGATCGCCTGATAGGTAGTCGCTACGACTTCATAAGGCTCAAACTCCTTCCATGCAGTCAGCGCCGGTGTGTAGCTCTGGATCGAACAGTTCGGCTTGACAGCGATGAATCCGCGCGTGGTTCCGAGACGCTTCTTCTGTGACTCGATGACTGCAAAATGATCTGCGTTGATCTCCGGGATGACCATCGGTACATCCGGTGTCCAGCGGTGTGCGCTGTTGTTCGATACGACCGGTGTCTCTGTCTTGGCATATGCTTCCTCGATCGCCTTGATCTCATCCTTTGTCATATCTACGGCACTGAATACAAAATCCACTTCTGAAGCGACTGCCTCTACCTCATTGACATTTTTTACAACGATATTTTTGACTGCTTCCGGCATCGGAGTCGTCATCTTCCAACGTCCACCGACTGCCTGCTCATAAGTCTGTCCTGCACTACGGGGGCTGGCTGCGATTGTAGTCACCTCAAACCAGGGATGATTCTCTAAAATAGAAATGAAACGCTGTCCGACCATTCCTGTTCCGCCTAAAATACCTACTTTTAATTTCTCACTCATTTCTCGCTAATCTCCTTTTGATCTGTGACCACGCCTCTTGTCCTCTGTCGTCTGCCGCAGATTTTTTCTTATTTATTGTCCGTCTGTCGCGAACATCTGTGTTTCTTGTATATACTAATACAACTTGCACAAAAAATCAACCCAAAATTTATCTAATTTTACAGTCTTCATCGATCGTCCAGTCCTCGGCAAGATATTCCTTCTCGATCTCAATGACCTTTTTCATTGCCTCCTGTCCGGGCGCACCGATCGTCAGACGCTTGCTGACACACGTCTCCATAGAGATCGCATCATAGATATCCTGCTCGAATACCGGACAGATCGCTTTCAGCTCATCGAGCGACAACTCATCGATCGCCTTGTTCTGCTCTATGCAATATAATACGAGCCTGCCGATGATACCGTGTGCGTCACGGAACGGTACACCGTGATTTACCAGATAGTCTGCGGCATCTGTTGCATTCGTAAATCCACCATTTGCAGATGCATACATGCGCTCCTTGTTGAATTTCATCGTAGCGAGCATGCCGTTAAACAGTGCGATGCAGCCCTTGACTGTATCCATCGCGTCAAAGGACAGCTCCTTATCCTCCTGCATATCTTTGTTATAAGCCAGCGGAATGCCCTTCATCGTCGTGAGCAGGCTCATCAGTGCACCATACACGCGACCGGTCTTGCCTCTGACGAGCTCTGCGATATCAGGATTTTTCTTCTGCGGCATGATCGAGCTGCCAGTGCTGTAGGCATCATCGATCTCGACAAACTGATACTCATTGGAATTCCAGATGATGACCTCCTCGCAGAAACGTGACAGATGCATCATGATCGTCGCACACGCTGATAAGTATTCGATCAGATAATCACGGTCAGATACGCCGTCCATACTGTTTAACGTCGGTCCATAAAAGCCCATCAGCTCCGCCGTCAGATCCCGGTCTAACGGATACGTCGTACCTGCCAGCGCACCGGAGCCGAGCGGACAGTAATTCATGCGTACAAAAATATCATGCATTCTCTGACGGTCGCGCTTGAACATCTCAAAATAGGCGCCCATATGATGCGCCAAAGTGATCGGCTGTGCTTTCTGCAAATGCGTAAAGCCCGGCATAATCGTATCGACATGCTCCTCCATGAGCTTTAAAATAGTCTCTAACAGTTCTTTTAACAGGTCATCTGTCTCTAATACCTGCAGTCTGGTATACAGACGCATATCAAGCGCTACCTGATCGTTACGGCTGCGTCCGGTATGGAGCTTCTTGCCGACATCACCGAGACGGTCAATCAGCGTCGCCTCCACAAAGCTGTGGATATCCTCATATTTGTCACTGATCTCCAATGTGCCGTTTTCTACGTCTGCCTTGATCTGGCACAGGCAGTCAACGATCTGATCGGACTCTTCCTTTGTGAGAATGCCCTGTCTGCCGAGCATGATCACATGTGCGATACTGCCCTCGATGTCCTGCTTATAAAACTTCTGGTCAAAACCGATGGATGCGTTGAAATTGTATACCAGTTGATCTGTCTCTTTTGTGAAGCGTCCGCCCCATAATTGTGCCATAATTATTTTCTCCTTTATGTTTTGTATATGTAATTCATATCCGTCCGCCGCCAATGCAATGCCATAGAAGGCTACGGACAGTTACCATCATCCGAGCACCCGCCATGCCGCTCCCGGTATGAATATACGCAGCCACAGTAGTCCTGCCGGTACATGCCATATTCTTTTGAGAGCTCTGTGGAACGTTTGTACCCGTTTTTCTTCTTAAAATCAGAACACAGGTAGGCGGCTCCCAGTTCTGCCCCGATGCGCTGTCCGATCTCATTTAACTTTTCTGCATTTTTGAGCGGACTGATACTGAGTGTCGTTGTAAAGTAATCAAAGCCTTTTTCGCGTGCGAGTTCTCCTGCCTCCCTCAAACGCAGTTCATAACAGCGGAAGCACCGCCCGCCTCCCTCCGGAAGCTGTTCGAGCCCCTTTGCTATCTCATAAAAACGCGCGGTATCATAGTCGCCCTCAAGAAAACGGATCGGATACTTTGCCGGAAACCGGCGGATAAACTCCTGCTGCTCACGCACCCGCATCCGGTATTCCTCCTCCGGATAGATATTGGGATTGTAGTAAAAGACCGTGATGCAAAAATATTGCGACAAATATTCTAATACATAACTGCTGCATGGTGCACAACAGCTATGCAGCAGCAGCGTCGGCGCATTACCTGTCTGTTCTGTCTGCACCTGTATCTGTTCTAATGTCTGTTCCAACACCCGCTGGTAATTGATTTTATTCACCGGGATACTCCTTTTGACTGTATTCTGCTGTATTCTGCTCTATTCTAGCTGATTTTTACCGGAATTTCAATATCTGTGAACAAATCCCATTCATGTAGTGGATCTGCAGTTACTGTTCACAGGCAGGCATTTTCTGAACTGATCAAGGTCACTCAACCCACGGTCGCGCATACCATAATGATATAGAAAAATATCACGGAGTAAGACGTGTACGATGCAAAATATATTAGAATTCCGTCAGGTTGACTATGCCTACCATTCCATGGACGGCGAAGTCCCTGCACTTAAAAATATCAATTTTACAGTTGGAGAAGAAGAATTTCTCGTGATTGTCGGTCCGAGCGGCTGTGGCAAATCCACACTGCTCGATCTCATTTTCGGGCTCCTGCAGCCGGAGCACGGATCAATCATCGGTGATCCGGACGCCGTTGGATACATGCTGCAAAAGGATCATCTGTTCGGATGGCGTACCATCGAAAAAAACATCCTGCTCGGACTCGAGATCCAGCACCGGCTCACGCCGGACACACGCGCCTATGCGACGGATCTGCTCAAGAAATACGGTCTGTACGAGTTTCGTAAAAAACGTCCAAACGAGCTCTCCGGAGGTATGCGCCAACGCGCGGCACTGATCCGCACACTCGTCACCCATCCCGGTCTCCTGCTGCTTGATGAACCATTTTCTGCATTAGACTACCAGACCAGGCTCAATGTAGCCAACGATATCGGCAGTATTATCCGCCAGGAAAAAAAATCTGCCATCCTTGTCACACATGACCTGTCAGAAGCGATCAGTATGGGGGACCGGATACTCATCCTCTCTGCCCGCCCCGGCACGGTCATCCGCACGATCGACCTGGATTTTGATCCATCACTCAACTCGATCGAACGGCGTGAGACCGATGCGTTTAAACAATATTTCAGCGAACTATGGAAGGAGATGAACCAGCTTGTACCATAAAAATTTATCTGCCCAGGAGCTCTATGTCCGCAGGCAGAAGCATACAAAAATCGTGATCCGCGTCATGCAGTTTGCGATTCTTTTTTCATTTATAGTTCTATGGGAGGTCAGTGCCTCCTGCGGTTGGATTGATCCGTTTATTTTCAGCAGTCCGTCCAAGCTGTATACCTGCTGCCGCACGCTGTTCGCAAACGGCGATCTGACCGGTCACATTGGAATCACACTATTAGAGACGCTCATCAGCTTTGCGCTGGTCATTGTCATGACATTGGCCATCACGATCGCCCTATGGCTGAATCGGGCATTATCCAAAATCATAGAACCCTACTTAGTGGTCTTAAACAGTCTGCCGAAATCAGCCCTGGCACCACTGCTCATCGTATGGCTCGGTGCCAACTACAAGACGATCATACTCACCGGTATGTCTGTAGCGATCTTTGGTTCTATTTTAAACCTGTACACCGGATTTACAGAGACATCCCCGGACAAGATTAAACTCATCCGTGCACTCCACGGAAATACTGCACATGTGCTGTTCAAAGTCGTACTGCCAGCCAACATTCCAAACCTGTTTTCCATCATGAAGGTCAATATCGGCCTGTGTCTCGTCGGTGTCATCATCGGCGAATTCATCGGATCGAAACAGGGACTCGGCTATATGATCATCTATGGCAGCCAGGTATTCAAACTCGACTGGGTGATCCTCGCCATCCTGATCCTGTGTGTGATCGCGATGCTGCTCTACTTTTTACTCGGACGTCTGGAAAAACAGTTTGTCAGGGAATAGCATTTCCCGCCGCAGCGCGATCCTCGCGGAGCGTTTTTCATTCATAGGAAGGAATTTCCTATGAATGAAAGAATTCCCCTGTGCTGTGCACAGGGGAAAAACTACTACATCATTTGTAACTGCTCCGTACCTTCTCAGTTACGGTTATTTTTTCTTATAGGTTCCGGAATATGTTGGATCTGTGACAACAATCTTTTGTACGTGTTTCACTGTCCAGAGATCGCCCTGATACCAGATGCACATACAAAAATTCATATCATCTGACCAATACACACTCGGATCGTTTCCAGGTGTTGAAATATCGGAAAATGTTTTGGATTTCTTTCCTCTTTTGAAGGTTACTTTTGTTGCCTCACCGGACTTCTTATCAAATGTCACCTTGACGGTATATTTTTTTCCATTGACATCTGATTTACCCTTGAGTGTGACGACTGTTGTCCTGCCGGCAGCCTGCGCCTGCACAGGTGTGAATACACTAAGCAACAAGCATACTGCCAGCCCGAATGCGATGATCCGTTTGAAAGTTGTTTTACTCATTTTAATTGTTCCTCCTTATAAATGGCAACACCGCAAATACCAATGCAAACGCCTGTTTAATTCTGCGTCCGGGCAACCATGCCCATGCGCTGAAGAATCTCCAATACAACGATCGCTGCCACATAGATAACGGCTGCAAGTACCATCAGCAACACCTGTGATATACAGATACCGACGATCACATCCGCAGCAGCCACACACGCATGCAGCCAGACCGGATTCTGGTCAAGCAGTACACCGACTGCTACCTGTACCAGCAGAGTCACACATACGACAACCGGTACAACCTTGCAGACAAATACACCTAACAATACATAGCCAAGTGCCAATACTGCAAACAGTGCAAGCAGCGCGATGCTCTTCCTTTTTGAATCCCAGGCTGCGATCGCCGTGATGCTCGCCTGCTCTGCCTTTTTACGCTCTGACCGCTGTTTTGGGGACGAAACGACAAATTCCTGTATTTCTTCTATTTCATGTCCATGATCTTCATGTTCTTTATGCTCTCGTTTTTCTTTTTCACTCATGATTCCAGTCCTAACATAGCCGTTCTGTCATCATCCGGCTACGCTCCTTTCCACATATTCGCAATGATTATAACAATTTTTTTTCATAAACACAACATTTTCGAAAAAAACTGTTGCAAAAAGTACAAACTATCGTTATAATGCTAAAGGTGATGTGTTTCAGACACAGTTCACAGGCTGGAATGGCGCAGTTGGTAGCGCAACTGATTCGTAATCAGTAGGTCGTCGGTTCAAGTCCGATTTCCAGCTTTCAATAACTATTCTAGACTCCGGTTTAGAATAGTTTTTTTATTACATCTGAACGCTATATTTTAGGAGGATACTCTCATGATGAATGCAAGACAGTTGGCAAATACTCTGGATGAAATGATGAAAGAGACCCGCCGTGGACGGCTGAACTGGAGTATGCAGATCGAATCGACCGACGATCTGGATGCATCCTGCAAGGAACATGTAACACAAGACGGCAACGACTGGCTGGTGGATGAATGTTTTGTAGAATATGCATGTACATGGAGAGGTCAGGACTTTTGCATGATCTCCTACGAACATGTGCTGACCCATGCAGACCAGACACGCATGACCTGTCTGATCTTTCTGCCGCCGCTTGGAATGCGCTTCTTTGATGTCGCCGAACTGGCTCCCTATGCCATCGAAGCCGATGCCTACGTTTCCAGCAAAGTACACCTGTTATTTGAACAGTTGATGGAACTCTACCGCACAGACGCGTCCCGCTGCCGCCTGCGCGTCATCGATCCATTGAAAAACTAACCAATTATTTCATATCGCATTTAGTAATATTGCCCTATCAAACCGGCAATTTCTACTTATTTGACAATTGAAATAGCAGTTCTTCTATGCTACAGTTAATCCACGCAGACCGTTTCTTTCGTCTGCGTGGATTTTTCATCATAATAGCTTTCCCACAGATGGAATCTATTACCTTTCCTGTATCACACCTGACATTTCTCCCTCTGTCCCATCTGACAAGGAGGTATTTTTATGAATCACACGTTCACTTTTACCCAGTTTTCCGATGAACTGATCCGTCAGCTCACACCGATGTTCCCGGTACAGACGCAGATCAGCCGCCAGCCCATCCAGAAAAACAACGATATCTCTCTGGACGCACTGATCATCCGCGAACCCGGCACCAACATCTCACCTACGATCTATCTGGATGATTACTATGCACTCTATAACAATGGCACACCGATCGATGAGCTGTGCCATATCATCTGCGATGTATTTCTGGAAGTACGGCTCAACCACCCGATCGACCCGAGTTTTTTCACAGACTACGAACAGGCGTGCAAACGGCTCGTCTTTCAGGTCATTAACTACGAAAAAAATGAAAATCGCCTGCAGGATCTGCCCCACATCCGATATCTGGATCTGGCGATCATTTTCTGCTGTATCCTGCACATGGAAAACGGTGAATCTGCCACCATCACCATCCGGAATGAACACCTGGATCTGTGGAATACGGATCTGGAGGCAATCAAAAAGCAGGCGTTTGCAAATACTCCCCGCCTGCTCCCTGCCTATATTCAACCGATTACGGATGTCATCTGCGATCTCGCAGAGGGCAATCCTCCCCTCGGACGCCTCCTCTCACTGCCCGAGGAATGCCCGGATGTGCCGATGCTGTATGTACTGACAAATGAGGCACAGATGGGTGGAGCTGCCTGTATGTTCTATCCTGCCATGCTCGCAGATTTTGCAGAAAGTATTGGCAAAGATCTGTATATTCTGCCCAGCAGCATCCATGAGATTCTCCTGCTCCCGACCGAGACACGCGAAGACGATACATCCCTCAATGAACTCATTCAACAGGTCAACGCAGATCAGCTGCCCCTGACCCAGCAGCTATCCGACCATGTCTATTTCTACTCCAGATCATCAGCGGCCATCAGTGCCTAACAGACGCTCGTACAACTGTTCATATGCCCGTGCAGATTTCTTCCATGAATAATCCAGCCGCATATCGCGCTGCGCCATCTCATCCCAATGTGCACGTTCATCATAGTAAACATGCATCGCATAATAGATAATCCGGAGCATCTCATGCGCATTATAGTTGGCAAATGAGAAACCGGTTCCGGTATGGTCGTACTCATTATATGGCTGTACCGTATCCTTCAGTCCACCAGTCTCACGGACAATCGGGAGTGTACCATAGCAATAGCCCATCAACTGACTGAGTCCACACGGTTCAAACAGCGACGGCATAATCAGCGCATCTGCTGATGCATAGATCCGGTGCGCCATCTGTTCGGAATAACAGATATTCGCTGAGAGTTTATCCGGGTACTTATCTGCAAAAGAGCGCAGCATATCCACATACTGTTCCTGACCTGTACCGAGTACGACAAACTGCAGCCTGGCGTGCCCCAACAGCTCATCCATGACATATGCAAGCAGGTCAAGTCCCTTCTGATCCGTCAGTCTCGATACCATAGCGAGCATCATCGTATCCGCATCCTCAGGCAGACCGAGCTCCCGCTGCAAGGCCAGCTTGTTTTCCCGCTTTCCTTCACGCATATCTGAGACACCAAAATTGTACTTCAGATAGATATCATGTCCCGGATCATATGCCTGCGCATCCAAGCCATTGATAATGCCATACAACTGGTCACGTCTGGCATACAGCAGACCATCCAGACTCTCACCACCTTCCTTCGTCATGATCTCCAGTGCATAGGTAGGACTGACCGTTGTCACGATATCTGCATAGGCGATACCTCCCTTCAGGAAATTGGCCTCGCCATAGGATTCGAGCTTGTCCGGTGTAAAATATTCATCCGGCAGCCCCGTCAGATTCTTGACAACATCGATCGTATAGCGTCCCTGGAAACGCAGATTGTGGATCGTAAAGATTGTCTTTGTCTTTTGTAACTGCGGATAATCTGCCGCAAAAGCCTTTAAAAACACAGGTACGAGCGCAGCCTGCCAGTCATGGCAATGAATGATATCCGGCACAAAACCAATCATCTGTGTCGCTGCAAGCACAGCTTTTGAAAAATATGCAAATTTTTCTATGTCTTCATGCAACTGGTTATAAGGCTGCGAACCTGCAAAATAATATTCGTTATCAACAAAATAGTAATGTACGCCAGCCTCTTCCGTCTCTAAAATACCAACGTACTGATTTCTCCAGCCCAGCGATATATAGAAGTGAGAATGAAACCTCAGCTTCTTTTTGAGTGTTTCCTCCATACAGGCATATTTTGGCAAAATCACGCGGACATCGAAGTTCTGCCTGTCAATGTAATGTGCCAACGATCCGGTCACATCTGCGAGCCCGCCTGTCTTGATAAAAGGGATTGCCTCTGAGGCTACAAATAATATTTTTTTCATCTACGCACGCATCTCCTGTACAGCAAATATTTATTACCAGTATACACCTATGCGCGCTTATATTCCAGACGTATTTTATCAGCAATGAGCGCGATGAACTCTGAATTGGTCGGCTTGCCCTTGCCATTACTGATCGTATAACCGAATAATTCATCGATCGTATCCGTCTTTCCGCGGTTCCACGCTACCTCAATCGCATGGCGGATCGCCCGCTCGACACGGCTCGGGGTCGTCTGAAATTTCTTTGCAATCGTCGGATACAATACTTTCGTGATGGATCCGAGCATCTCAATGTCATCCACCGCCATCATGATCGCTTCCCGCAGATACTGGTATCCCTTGATATGTGCCGGCACACCGATCTCATGGATAATATTTGTCACATCTGCCTCCAGATCATGTGCGGCGGGTTCGGGTACTTTCTCATAACTGCCTGCCGCACGCACTTCGCTGCCCCGGCGGCTGCGATTGTCCCGCAACCGTTTGATATGACGCAATACAACCTCATTTTCGAACGGTTTCATAATAAAATAATCGGCTCCCTTCTGGAACGCATCCTCGGTAATACTCTCCTGTCCGACTGCACTGATAATTATGACTGCCGGTTTCTTTTTCAGGCTATGGTCACGATTCAGTTTGTCCAACACACTCAGTCCGTCAAGTTTTGGCATAACAATATCCAAGAGCATGACATCCGGCTGCTTGCTTTTGATCAGATCATATGCCTCCACTCCATCCTTTGCGGTTCCTACTACCTCTAATTCGGCATCCTTTGCCACGATATCTCCCAGTAATCTTAACATTTTCTCATTATCGTCTGCGATTGCTACATTAAATTTGTCCATTGCTGTCCCTCCTTAACGAACTATCGCTATTATAAGAGGTTCATTTCAAGTAATCTGTCAATTCTTGTCGTTAAATTAAATTTTTGTAAAAATTAGTGTTTGGCCTTCTTATTATATCAATATATTGTGGTATGCTCACGCAGCATGGATTCCGCAAAGATCCCATAGCCCCTCGTCGGGTCATCGACAAATACATGTGTGACTGCACCTACGAGTCTGCCATTCTGGATGATCGGGCTGCCACTCATGCCCTGGACGATGCCGCCGGTACGCGCCAGCAGCCGCTCATCGGTCACGCGGTAACGGATGCCTTTGTTCGCTTCTGCGGTATGATAGTCAATCCGTTCGATCTCGATATCATAAGCCAGCCGCTCCCCCGTAACCGAGCAGATGATCTGTGCCGGTCCCTGTGTGATCTCCTGTTTGTAGGCGACCGGTATTTCTTCCACATCATCCAATGCCTGTGGCAGATGTTCGAGCATCCCATAAATACCGTTTTCCGTATTTCCACCTACAGTTCCCAGATAACAGGAAGGCTGAAAACGGATGAGTCCCGTCACTTCTCCCGGATTGCCACGCCTACCCTTGGAGATACCAGTGATCGTCGTCTCATAGACGCTTCCGTCATCAATGTCTATCAGTTCTCCTGTATCGATATCACTCACACCGTGTCCGAGTGCCCCATAGCCACCTTCATCCGTCACAAATGTCATCGTCCCGATGCCAGCGATATCATCACGCACCCAGATGCCCAGCTTGTTGGTGCCATCCGCGGCTACCTCCGGCATGACTGCAACATCGATTGGTTCTCCGGCACGCAGCACATGCAGCACCATTCGCCTGCCACCGTTCGCAGCGACCAGATCCATCAATTCTTCCTTCGTATGAACAGCCGTATCATCCACCTGCATGATCACATCCCCGCTTCGGATCCGATATGCAGCCGGCGCGATCAACGCTCCATTTTGATCTGTAAAACTCGCACACTCTACGACCAGTACACCGTGATTCTTCAAATAAATACCGATGTTTGTGCCTGCTGCCAGCACTTCTTCACGATCCGTATAATGAACAACCACCTGTTTGAATGGAATCAGGTCAAACAGCCGGCAGGTCAATATTCCATCATTTTCCGATGCAGCAAGTGTGCGTTGTGCACCAAAGACAGGCTGCACATCCTCCTCATAAGTGACCCCGACCGGCAGTCCGTTCGAAAAAGCGGGTACTTCTCCCTCCTGCTGTTCTTCTTTCGTCAGATAAATCTCATCCGGCACATAGGCAAACAGCAGGGCATAGGAAAATGCAACCCATGTCAGAAAACCGTACCATCCATAGCGCCTTCTGAACCATCTTCCTGAGCTTCTTTTGTTTTTTTTCTTATCCATCTTCTTCTGTCTCATCATTTTCATTCTTCTCATCATTCTCATCGTTCTTTTCGTTCTCATTTCAGCAATGCAGCGCCTCCCGGGTAAAAACAGCCCATACTAAAAGAAGAACGCATCATGCGTTCTTCTTTTAGTATGGGCTGTTTTCAATTTTCCAATCAGGTTTATTTCGCCTGCATCGCCAATTTTTTCATTTCACGCGCACTTTTAAGCACGGTATCGGTCACTTCCACACCTCCGAGCATTCTTCCAAGCTCCGCGATACTGCGTTCCTCATCCAATAACGTGAGCTGTGTCACAGTCATGCCGTCAACGACCTTTTTTTCAATAAAATAATGCGCATCTGCCATCGCTGCGATCTGCGGCAGATGGGTAATACAGATCACCTGATGATTCCCGGCGATCTTATGCAACTTTTGGGATACCATCTGTGCAGTTCTTCCGCTGATTCCGGTATCGATCTCGTCAAAGATCAATGTTTTGATGCCATCATTTTCTGCGAGTACTGATTTGAGTGCCAGCATCACACGTGACAATTCACCGCCGGAAGCGATATTTTTCAATTCACGCAATGACTCCCCCGGATTCGTCGAGATCATAAATTCCATTGCATCATATCCATTTGCACTGTAATGATCCATGCGTGTAAATTTCAGATCAAACGCGACATCCAGAAAATTCAGATCACGCAATGCCTGCAGCATCTTCTCCCGCAATGACCGTCCGGCCTTCTGACGCAGCTTGCTCACCTGCGAACACAACCCTTCCAACTGATCACGTGCCTCGTCCAGTTCACGCCTCAGACGCTGTTCATAGACATCAATGTCACTGATCTGTTCGATGCGCTCCTGCTTTTTGGCACAGGCAGCCATGATCTGTTCGATCGTATCTCCATATTTCGATTTCAGATGATTGATCACATCCAGCCGCTCTTCGACCTGCGCAAACTGCTCGCCGTCAAACTGAGCCTCATCCATGTAGGCAGCCAGATCACGCCCAAAATCCGATAACAGCTCCTCGATCTGTGTGATCTGTGCACTCATCGAATCCAGAGCTGTATCAAAACTGCTCACAGACATCAGCTCGCGTGCTGCCCTGCCAATCAGTGCAGACGCTCCATCCTCGCCAACCGCCTGATCAACCGTCTGCAGCGCTTCCATGATCCGTTTGCTGTTTGTCATACGCCGGTAGCGTGTCTCCAGTTCCTCATCTTCACCGGTTACCAGTCTGGCTCCCTCGATCTCCGAGACCTCATACTCTAAAAATGATTGTTCCCTGGCCAGTGCCTCCCGATCACTGCACTGCTCATTCAGGCGTTTCTGGCAGGCCGTGTATATATGATACGCCTCTGCCAGCTTATGCTTCTTTTCAATTAATTCTGCACCTGCATAATCATCCAGATATTCCAAATGCTTGCTCGCGTGCAGGAGCGACTGATGCTCATGCTGCCCATGAATATCTATGAGGCAGGCAGCCGCCTCACGCAATTTTGATGCCGGGACACTCTCACCGTTGATCTTTGCCACACTGCGGCCACCGGAGATTCTGCGCGATAAGATAACCGTCTGTTCCTCCGGCTCTATCTCAAGCATCCGCAGCTGTTTGCAGACAGGCTCCGATAGATCAGAAAATATCAGCTCCACATATCCTGCCTCATCATGCGCTCTGAGCATATTCCGGTCTATCTTCCCACCCAATGCAAAACTGATCGAATCAATGATAATCGATTTACCGGCACCGGTCTCTCCGGTAAGGATATTCAGACCATCTCTCAGATCTATCTCTACCTCATTGATCAATGCCAGGTTTTTTACATATAGCGTTTGTAGCATAGATTACTTCCTTTTTTTATGCAATTGTAAAATATTAGATTGTTATTTATATTACGTTATGATATTACTCTGCTGCCAGCTTTTTCAGACGCACCAGCAGGTTCTGTGCCTCAGCACTCGTGCGGACTGCACACATGATCGTATCGTCACCGGCAATGCTGCCAACGATCTCATCACACTGCATATGATCGAGCGCTGCCGCTACTGCCATCGCCATACCTGCCACTGTCTTTACTACCAGTATGTTCTGTGCTGTATCTGCGGAACGGAATCCCTCTTTAAATACACGCACATAAGTTCCATTCATATCCTCGTCCGGCTCCGACAGCGTCGCATAGCGCTGTCTGCCGTTTGCCTGTGCCACTTTTGTGAGTTTGAGTTCCCTGATATCACGGGATACGGTTGCCTGTGTGACCTGATAGCCTTCCCGTCTGAGATAATCAGACAGTTCCTCCTGTGTCTCAATATCGTATTGTCTGATCAATTCGAGTATTTTCGTGTGCCTGGTTGCTTTCATCGTCTCTCCTCACCCAATCATATCCTCTGCATATATCAATCATATATATCAATGATAAGACTGCATTTTTTTTCGTAAAATCTCTAAGAAGCTCAGCTTTCCGAGTTTTAAAATTCTGCAGTCCTCCTTCGCCTGACAGATCACGATACGATCCCCGACATCCAGGCTCGCATAATGATCCCCATCAAAGCTCACGACGACCTGTTCATCTGCCTCGCAGCGTCTCGCACCGATCTCTACGATGACTTCATCTTCCGCGCCCAGCACGATACTCTTTGAATTTAATGTATGGGAATTAATCGGCGTGATCAGTATCATACGCGCCTTCGGATCTACGATCGGTCCACCCGCCGACAGATTATATCCGGTCGACCCGGTCGGTGTCGACACAATCACACCATCGCCGTCAAACGTATTCAGATATTGTCCATTGACATACAGCACCAGACTGACCAACTGCAATGCGCCACTGCGGTGAATGACTATGTCATTGAGCGCAGCCTGCTGCATGAGCTCCACACCGCCCTGCACAGGTGTTCCACACAGTCTCATACGCTCCTCCAGCACAAACTGTCCAGCCATAATCTGATCGATCGCTCCATACACCGTAGCCTCCTCCAGTTCACACAGATATCCCAGTGTGCCGCGATTGACCCCGATCAGCGGTACATTCTTGGAGGCTGTGTCCCTGGCTGCCCGGATCAGGGTGCCGTCGCCACCGATCACAAATATGAGATCCAGCTGTTCCGGCAGCAGATCTGTCCGCACACAGCCATCGGGCTGTTCCTCTCCACGGCTCACCATATAACTGCAGCTGCCGCCTTTTGTCTCGATATAGTCCTGCATACTCTTTGTGAGTCGCAGTCCCTTATCCTTATAGGAATTCGTGATAATGAAAAAATTCTTCATCGCATGCCTCACTCGTGTCCGGTCTTTGCCACATCCAGTGTTTTGTGCGCAGCCTCAACAATCTGCTCAGGTGACACACCCGGGTCACATGCAGCCTGTCCATCATTTTTCAAATGCACCAGATACTCAATATTACCCTCCGGTCCTTTGATCGGTGAGAAGGACAGATGCAGCACGGAAAATCCCAGTTCTCCCGCAAATGCCAGTATTTTCCCAATGACTTCCAGATGTACTGCCCGATCGCGCACAACACCTTTCTTGCCTACCTTTTCCCTGCCTGCCTCAAACTGTGGCTTGATCAGGCATACCATCTGCGCATCTTCCTTTAACAGTGCCTGCGCCGGACCGAGTACTTTGGTCAACGAGATGAATGATACATCTACCGATGCAAAGTCAAGCGGCTCACCGATATCCTCCGGTGTCACATAACGGATATTTGTCTTTTCCATGCACACGACACGTTCATCCTGACGCAGTTTCCATGCAAACTGTCCATATCCGACATCCACCGCATATACTCTGGCTGCACCATTTTGCAGCATACAATCGGTAAATCCACCGGTAGAGGCACCGATATCCATACACACCATGCCGGTTAAGGTCAATGCAAATTCTTTCATCGCCTTTTCGAGTTTCAATCCGCCGCGGCTCACATAAGCAAGTGTATTGCCACGCACTTCGATTGGAGCCTGCGTGTCAAATCCGGCTCCTGCCTTGTCCTCTTTCTGCCCATTGACATATACAGTTCCTTCCATGATCATCGCCTTGGCTTTTTCCCTGGAAGGAGCCAGTCCACGCTGCACAAGCAGCACATCTAAACGTTCTTTCAAACCTTATATTCTCCCATATGTTTACTTCATACCGATATATTCTACCAGAATCCGCTTCAGGATCGACTCTGTATCCAGCCCAACCTCATGATAGAGCTGTTCCACTGTGCCCTGCTCCACGAACTGATCCGGGATCGCAATCTGCAGGACGCGGATCGGCTGTCCGGTGTCGGTCAGATATTGTGTCACCTGCTGTCCGAAACCGCCGGTGATGACATTTTCCTCAAACGTCACGAGCAGTTTGTGATCTGCCGACAACGATAACAGCAGTTCCTCATCCAGCGGCTTTGCAAACCGCGCATTGATCAGTGAGCACTGGTAATGCCTGTCTTTTAACTGTTCCCGGACTTCACGTGCGACCGGTATCATACTGCCGTAAGCGAGCAATGCGATCTCTGTCTCATCGTATATGATCTCGCTCTTGCCCAGACGGATCGGTGCACGGAATTCCTTCCATTTGTCATATGCACTGCCTCTCGGATAGCGCAGCGCAATCGGTCCATCATATTCGAACGCAAACCGCAGCATATCTGCCAGCTCCCACTTGTTTTTCGGTGCCATGAGTACGATATTCGGTATCGTCATCAGATAGGAAATATCAAAAATACCCTGATGCGTCTCACCGTCACTGCCAACGATCCCCGCGCGGTCGATCGCAAAGATCACATGCTGATTCTGCAGACACACATCATGTAAGATCTGGTCATACGCGCGCTGCAGGAAAGACGAATACACCGCAAACACCGGTATGAGACCTTTCATCGCCAGTCCCGCCGCAAATGTCACTGCGTGTTCCTCCGCAATACCCACATCGAAAAAACGCTCCGGAAACTGATTATGGAACCGTTTGAGTCCCGTGCCCGTCTCCATGGCTGCCGTGATTGCTATGATCCGGTCATTTTCCTTCGCAGCCATATTCATGACAGAGGCAAATACATCCGTATAATCTGCCTTTGCCTTTTTCTTTTTCGGGAGTCCGGTCTCAATATCGAATGCCCCTGTTCCATGAAATCTCGCCGGATGCCGCTCTGCCGGTGCATAGCCCTTGCCCTTTTTGGTAATCACGTGCACGATCACAGGTCCGTTCACGCGCGCAGCCTTTGTAAATGTACGCACGAGCAGCGGAATATCATGCCCGTCCACCGGTCCGAGATAGGTCAGCCCCATATTTTCAAAGAGCATGCCCGGTATGAACAGCTGTTTGATACTGCTCTTGGTTCTGCGGATACGGCTGACCATCCGGTTTCCGTATACCGGTATCTTCTGCAGTGAATCAAGCACTTCGTTTTTGAATTCCTGATAGCCGTCTGCCGTCCGTATGCTGTCGAGATACTGGGACATGCCTCCGACATTGTGCGAGATCGACATCTCATTGTCATTTAATACAATAATAAAATTCGTGTTGAGCTTGGCCGCATTATTCATCGCTTCAAATGCCATTCCACCAGTGAGCGCACCATCTCCGATGACCGATATCACCTTATAGTCCCCGCCGTTTAAATCCCTGGCTACAGCCAGCCCCAGTCCGGCAGAGATCGATGTTGAACTGTGCCCGGTATCAAACGCATCTGCCTGACTCTCCTTACGTTTCGGGAATCCACTCATTCCACCAAATTCCCGCAGGGAATCAAACCCTTCCCGTCTGCCTGTCAGCAGCTTATGCGTATAACTCTGGTGTCCGACATCCCAGATCAATGCATCCTGCTCCAGGTCAAACGCCAGATGCAGAGCCATCGTCAGTTCTACGACACCCAGATTGGATGCGAGATGTCCTCCGTGTTCACTGACCCGTTCTATCAGGAACTCCCGGATCTCCTGCGCCAGTGCATCATAATCACGTGGATGTACCTGCTTGATATCATTGGTGTGCCTGATATGGTCTAACAGACAGCCATGATGCAGCTGTACGTTATGCTCTGTGCGCGTATCGCCGGCTGCGTTCTGATTACTATTTTTATTTATATGCTTATCTTTATAGTTGAATGCCATCCTGACATCCTCCCATGATTGTTCTTTAATGATTGCGTACTGTCAGCATCTGCACCAGCTCCTCCAGGAACTTTGTATCACCCGGCAGATGCTGTAAAATATCAACAGCCTGTGCAGATAACCGCTGCACCTCACACACAGATGCCTCCATGCCACGAAGTGTAACATACGTCGTCTTGTCATTTCTGGCATCACTGCCGATCGGCTTGCCGAGCACCTCCTGCGTGCTTGTGATATCTAAAATGTCGTCCTGTATCTGGAAGGCGATGCCCACCGCACGTGCGGCCTGCTCCATCTGACCAATCTGTGTATCATCTGCACCTGCAAGGATTGCCCCGATCATAAGCGCCGCCTCGATCAGCGCTGCCGTCTTGAGCGTATGTATCTGCAGGATCTTGTCCAACGTCATTCCCGGCTGACCCTCAGATTCCACATCGATCACCTGTCCACCGAGCATACCATAGACGCCAGCCTTATTCGCCAGTACCTGCAAGGCATGCGCTGCACGTGCTGCGTCCGCCGGATCTCTCACCTGATCAAATGCCTTTGCTGCAGTCTCGAACGCATACGTGAGCAGCCCATCGCCTGCCAGTATACCCATTGCTTCACCGTATTTTGCATGTGTCGTGAGTTTTCCCCTCCGATAGCGGTCGTTATCCATAGCGGGGAGATCATCATGCACGAGCGAATATGTATGTATCATCTCGATCGCAGCCGCAAACGGCTCTACGACTGTACCATCTCCACCAAACAGCCGATAACTCTCCAACATCAGAACCGGCCGCAGACGTTTGCCTCCCACCAGTACACTGTATTCCATGGCCTCCAGCACGGTCTGCTGCATCCCATCCACCGGTGGCAGATACTTTTTTATCATCTGCTCTGCCCGCGCCACATCCTGCTGCAGCTGCCCTTCTGCGCCCATATGGTTCTCATGATTCATCAATATGTCCGCCTCCGATCTCATTGTCTGCTCCGTCATCAACAGCATCCTCCCGGTCAAACAAGTCCAGTCCCCCGTCCTCATTCATCACGAGCATTTTTTTCTCGACCTGATCGATCCTCGCATTACATGCACGGATGATCTGCATTCCCTGCTCATAAGCTGCAAACGCATCCTCCAATGCGATCTGCGGTTCCTCCAATCTGGCTACGATCGTCTCTGCCTGCGCAAATAATTCTTCCAGACTCACTTCCTGCATTGTTTTTCCTCCACACGGGTTTTCACATCCCCATCCAGCATGTGTAATGTCAGTACCATACCGGTCTCTATCCGTTCAAAATCATTGACAATATTGCCCTGTTCATCCGTCACAAGCGAATATCCCGCAGACAGCTTGCGCAGCGGTGAACCGGATTCCAGCCGCTGTGCCAGAAGCTGCATCCGATGTCTAGCTTCTGACAGCAGCTGTTCCATCCGCTTTGTCATGCGGTCCTCCAGATCCATCATATACTGCAGCCGCATGTTCAGCTGGTTTTCCGGACTCGCATACTTCATCTGCAGAGTCAGTGACTCCAGCCGGCTGCGAAGCTGCGCGATCTGCCCACGCATCAACTGATCCATCTGAAGCCTCAGATCCTCAATATGACCATGCGCCGTATCCAGCTTCCACACTGCCAGCTCAGCCGCTGCCGAAGGTGTCGGTGCACGCAGGTCTGCCACATAATCGATCAGTGTCGTATCCGTCTCATGTCCGACTGCCGAGATGACCGGTATCGAACAGTCAAATACTGCCCGCGCTACCGCCTCCTCATTAAATGCCCACAGATCCTCGATTGATCCACCGCCGCGCCCAACGATCATCACGTCTACGCCCAGCTGTTCCAACGCATGGATGCCGTTTATAATACTCGCCACCGCGCCATCCCCCTGTACGAGTGCCGGGTACAATATGAGCTGTACGGTTGGATTCCTCCTGGATGCAATCGTTTGAATATCACGGATCGCCGCGCCGGTCGGTGCGGTGACGATACCAATCGTGCGTGCATATGCGGGAACCGGCCGCTTGTACTCCGGTGCAAACATTCCCATCTCCGCGAGTTCCCTCTTAAGCTGCTCCAGCCGCACATAACGCTCCCCGACACCATCCAGCGAGATCTCCCTTGCATAGAGCTGGTATTTTCCGTCACGCTCATACACCTGCACAGAACCGCTTACGATCACATTATCACCTTCCTTCATACGGAAGGTGAGTCCGCGCCGGTTTCCCGCAAACATCACACATGCAATCGCTCCTGCCGTATCCTTGAGCGTAAAATATATATGCCCCGATGCGTGGTATTTGCAATTGGACACCTCGCCGCGCACCAGGATCCGCTCCAACAGGAAATCCTGTGCAAACATATTTTTAATATATTGATTTACCTGCCCAACGGAATATACATTTCTTTTCATAAATTTCTTTTCATAAATTCCTTTTCACAAACGCCACTTATGCGATACGTGCCAGCACACCATTGACAAAAGCAGGCGAATTATCCTCTCCATAAGCCTTGGCCAATTCCACTGCCTCGTTGATCGCTACTCCGGTCGGCACGCCTTCCTCGAATTTCATCTCATAGACCGCCAGACGGATCAAGGTGAGTTCCACCTTTGCCATACGGCTCGTCTTCCAGTTCGTCGCACTGGCATCAATGATCTCATCGATCTCTGTCAGATGCGCCAGAAGATCCTCTACCTTGTGTTCAATATAAGCGCGGTCCTTCTCGCCCGCCTGATCCAGCGCATCCATAAACAGCCGCAGCTGTTCCGGGATCTCCTCCTCGGTATGGAATTCTACGCGGAATACCATTTTAAAAATCAATTCTCTGATTTCTCGTCTTGTCATTTATGCTCTCCCTTTTACTGTTTCGAGTCATTGATTCATCGTGTAAAAAATGAGTGTCTGTGTATTCACAGACACTCAGGTGCCGCTTTGTCTGACTCTAGTTTGTATCCGTCATATCTACGCTTGCAATCCGCACATTGATCGTTCCTACCTCAAGCCCGGTCATCGTCTCGATTGCAGTGCGCACACGCTCCTGCACATTTCCGGATACTTCCGGGATGGCATAGCCATATCTGATATTCAGATTTACATCAACAGTCACAATGCCATCCAGCACTTCTACACGAATTCCCTTTGCCAGATTTTTAATACCTGTCTTGGCAACAATCTCATTTGTAATGTTGCCTGCCATGGATGCGACTCCCTCTACTTCTGTCGCTGCCAGCCCTGCAATGATTGATACCACGTCGTCTGCCACACGGATCACACCCATCTGGTCTTCTTTTATTTTTAATGATTTGCGTTTTTCTTCCATGTTGTATAACCTCCTGCTTCATTCCGAATAGCTACCGTCTATCCATAGCTGTCCCCATTCTCACATCATTTTACACCATCCGGAACTAAATAACAAGCAAAACGTGTGCCATGCTTGCAGAACCTGCAAAAAATGTATATACTGGTAACAGTTCAGCCATGGCGCGGGCTGAACTGTTAGATATATTTTTGCAACCGAAAGGAGTCCGCCATGGTTCAACGAAGTGACCTGTTCCATCTGTCATTTTATAAAAAAACACATTTTACCGGCAGTTGTGAGGGTATGCGCTACTATATTACCAAAGCCAGCGCATCCAATGCAGAAGATGCACTGGATGTACTGCGTGCGACCGTCTATCCGGAGCCGTACAACTTTGAACATACGCCGGACGAGGACAAGACATCCGCAGATTTTCCATTTTCTGAGGAGGGGCTGGATCTCGCCTGCGAATGGCTGAACGAACAATATGAATCACGCAGTGAATACTGGCAGCTCTGTCTGCACGCAGATCTCTGATACCGCACTATAGGCGTTTGCGAAACTATTTTTGTCAGGTTTTGTGTCATGCAAGCACATGATCAAGAGTCCGCAGCTCCCGCAAGCATGTCTGTTTTGCTC
>ERZ1035006.353-NODE-353-length-37346-cov-10.894371_pt1 | contig 37346 bp, 29 predicted proteins | sample MGYA00520694_ERZ1035006 | MGnify/ENA primary metagenome ERZ1035006 (study PRJEB33766, sample SAMN09781746) | gut metagenome | biome: gut microbiome | host: Homo sapiens | place: Madagascar | study: EMG produced TPA metagenomics assembly of the PRJNA485056 data...
GTAGAACACCAGCCTTCCAAGCTGGATACGTGGGTTCGATTCCCATCACCCGCTTGTGCGATAGTGGCGTAGTTGGTAACGCGCGACCTTGCCAAGGTCGAGACCGCGGGTTCGAGCCCCGTCTATCGCTCTTTAAGCCAGGATGAATATCCTGGCTGTTTTTTTGTATTTCTAAACAGGAAAAAGGCATCTAACAACACTAGATGCCTTTTGGGAGAACTTGTTACATATTTTCTTTCACAGAACAGATTATTCCATAAATACTGATGAGATACAATCCGCTAAGTCCCACCAGTGCGTAAATGATCCTGGAAATCCAGCTCATGCTGCCAAAGAGAAAGGCTACCAGATTGAAGTTAAAGAATCCGATCAGCCCCCAGTTAATCGCACCGATTATGGTAAGCGTTAGACAGAAACAATTTAAAAATTTATTATCCATAAGTCACCATCCTTTCGTACACATAGTATTCCTGTTTTTTTTATTCCTATACAGAAAGCTGAAAAAATACGCAGCCTCTTTTAAAAAGAAGACTGCGTATTTTTATATATGAAAACAACAATTTTTACTGGATATTTAAAATCTGGGAAGCAACTGCGCCGGAATCGAGTCCAAAGGTATCAGAAGCCTGTAAAGTAACAGGACTTTTATCCTGTAAGGAGAATACCTGGCATACATTTATACTTTCGCCCGGCTGGATTTCTTTCATAAAAGCATCTACCGCATCGTCAGAAGCTGCCGGAATACCTGGCTCCAGGGCAGAACCATTTTGATAAGCACTAAGCTTCACATCTACCATAGCGCTGGAAGCACTGGTGCCGTTATTGGTATAATCGTAATAAACCAGAATACAAGGCTCTCCTCCAAAATCAGTGGAAACCACATTTCTTGTATAATGGATAGAAAATCTGTCAGTGGTAAGATCAATAGTGCCTGTGCTTTCGACTGGAGCCTGAGCAGTACTTCCATCCGACGAAGCAGAATCTTCAGCCTGGGCATCCAGGGTCTGCCGGATCTCATTTTCAACACTCTTGAAATTAGCAGACATAACTTTCACAGTCTCATCATCAAGAACGGTTACTTTCCATTCTCCGTTCACACGGATCATAGGATAAACAATATCTGTCTCTGTGAACTGTTCTTCCAGAGAGGCTTCCTTTTCACTTAATATAGAAGCAAGCTTTTCCTGAGTTTCCTGTTCTGTAAGGCTTCCGCCGGAAAAGGTAGTGGATACGATCTGACGAAGAAATTCCGTAATGGTTTCCTTATAAATCTCAGAACCGTCAATATAGCGGATGCGGGCAGTCACCTCGGCTGAGCCTTCCTGGAAATTGAAACGTGTCTTGGTGATCTTGAAGGTCATCTTATCATTGATAGAGGAAAAGAAGTTTTCATAGACCGTATTGCGAACATCTGCGTTGTCAAGGGCTGAAAGATCGTTGCTCTGAAGCATGGATTCCATTTTTGCAAAATCCATCTTCTTCACACTGGTAAGGAACTCTTCCAGAGCCTGTGCAGGTTTCCTGCGCTCGTAAAAATAATATGCTGTGCCGCCAGCAAGAGCAAGAATGAGAAGCAAAAGGATAAAAATAAAACCAAGGGGCTTCTTTTTTCTCTTCTTCTCGGTTCCAGCCTGTTCCTCTGGCACAATTCTTTCTTTTTTCATAGTACCTCCTGAATAATAGAATACTTACGTATTTTGCCGACAAATCCATTATAGTATACTCCGAAGATACTGTCAAAATATTTGGAACTTTTCCGGTACCTGTGGTAAAATATCTGTATTATAAAGAAGGAGGACGGGAGCCTATGGGTGCAAAATATGAAGCATTTATAGAATCAGAAGCAGACGGACTTGATATTTCCGTTTTGGCAGTAGTTCCGGAGAAACAGCCTTACAAGGGGATTTTGCAGCTTGTCCATGGAATGAGCGAATACAAGGAGCGGTATCTGCCTTTTATGGAATATATGGCAAAAAGAGGATATGTGTGCATCATCCATGATCACAGAGGCCATGGGAAAAGTGTGCGGGCTATGGAAGATTTGGGATATATGTATGGCAGCGGCGCAGATGGCATTTTAAAGGACATTGAAATGATTAATAAAAAGGTTCGAGAAGAGCTTCCAGAGCTGCCGCTGATTCTCTTCGGACATAGCATGGGTTCCCTGGCAGTAAGGGCTTTTGCAAGAGATCATGACGATTGTATGGATATGCTGATCATTTGCGGTTCTCCAAGCAAAAATACGGCAAGGCCTCTTGGGGAGGCAATTGCCCATGCTGAAAGTGCAGTGTTCGGTCCTGCTCACAGAAGCCGCCTGATAGAAACCTTATCTTTTGGAGGAAATGTACTGCGGTTTAGAAAGGACAAAAACTGTACATCCTGGATCTGTGCCAACAAAGCAGCAGCCCAGGAATATTCGGATTCCGAACTGTGCGGCTTTACTTTTACAGACGATGGTTATCTGGCACTGTTTGAACTGATGAAGAGAGCCTATGATGTGAAGCACTGGCACTGCACCAACAAAAAAATGCCTGTATTATTCATAAGCGGGGCAGACGATCCCTGTATGATAAATGTACGTCATTTTGCGAAAGCAGTTCAGGATATGCGCCATGCAGGTTACGTGGATGTAAGAGGAAAGCTGTATCCGGGAATGCGCCATGAAATTTTGAATGAGACAGACAGACTGCAGGTTTATCATGATATTGCTTTTTATATCCATAAGAAGGGCTTTTAAAAACAGTGGAATAAGAATTGTCATTTTGCACATACTGACAGCAGAAAATCAAAATCTTCCAGAGCGTGCCGAAAAAGGATGAGGAGATTACAGAAAATATTTTTCAAACACGCTCCAGAATCAGAAAGGAATACCTTATGAGAAAAAGAGGCTGGATTTTACTGCTGATTCTCCTTATGGTGGCATTTCTTATGAGCTGCGGCAAAAAAGAAGAGCCAGATGGAGGAATTGGAGAACTGGTGCGAATACAATGGGAAGGAGCAACGGAAGCGGTTGTTCCTTCTCTTTTTTTCTTTTTTGACATAGCTTGAAAGGGTTACAACTGAAAAAAAGTACAAGATTACTATGCTAAAGTTTAAAAAGTTACTTGATTAAAGCAAACGAGAATGCTATAATTTTACATTATATTTTATGAAAAGGGTTCTGATGTAGGAAATCAATGAATTACAGATTTCAAACAGAACGAATATAAGGAGGAAAAATGGGAAAGTATTTTGCTAAAAGACTTGGAATGGCAATTCTGACTATCTTTCTGGTAGCCTGTCTGACATTCCTTTTGATGAATGCTGTACCGGGAAGTCCGTGGCTCAGTGAGAAAACACCATCTGAGACGACTCTGGCAGCATTGAATGCGAAATATGGACTGGATAAACCGGTCTATGTGCAGCTCTATATGTATCTGAAAAATATTCTTCACGGTGACTTCGGCGTATCTCTGAAGATGCAGAAGAATCGTGCAGTTCTTGACATTATCACAGATATGTTTCCGGTATCTGCCAAGGTAGGTGCCCTGGCACTTGCCTGGGCAATATTGGTGGGCGTACCTCTTGGATGTCTTGCTGCATTCAAGCGTGGCAAATTTACAGACAGTCTTCTTCGAGTTGTCTGTACGCTTGGAATTTCCATGCCAAGCTTTGTTGTGGCATCTGTCCTTTTGGTTACCCTTACCGGAAACAATGCCCTGAATCTGTTTCCGTCTATTTTCGATGCCTCACAGGGATGGAGGGCTTATGTATTGCCCTGCTTTGCACTGGGATTTTACCCGATGTGTTATACGGCCCGTCAGACACGTTCTGCCATGCTGGACTCTCTGGGTCAGGAGTACATCAAAACTGCTCGTGCCAAAGGTCTTAAGAATAATAAGATCATCTTTAAGCATGCTCTAAGGAACGCTCTGATTCCGGTCATTACCTATCTTGGACCGCAGGTTGCCTTTACCCTGTGTGGAGGTTTTGTTGTAGAGAGTGTATTCTCTATCCCAGGCCTTGGACGTTACTTTGTTCAGTCTATTCAGAACCGTGATTATCCGGTTATCATGGGTACAACCATTTTTCTTGCTGCCTTCATTATCTTAATGAACCTGGTAGTGGATCTTCTTTATAAGGTTGCTGACCCGAGAATCAATCTTGCGAAAGGAGGAGAATGATCGTGGCAGAGAATAAGAACATCAAGAAATGTCCGGTAAGTCTTCAGCCAGATATTGAAAATCTCCTTCAGGACCTTACACCAGATGATTTCGCTTCCGCATCCAGACAGGAGAAGGATGATTTCATTCAGGACAGACAGAGTGTGTCCTACTGGAAAGATGCGTGGAGACGTTTGAAGAAAAACGCAGTGGCAATGGTTGCCCTTGGAGTAATTATCTTTCTGTTTTTATTTGCATTTGTGGGACCTCTTCTGATTCCATATGGTTATGATGAGTTTCATAAAGGTTCTGAGAACCTTTACCCATATCATTATACACTGGAAGATCAGCAGCGCGTGAATGATGAGATCGCATCCAGAACCCAGTCTGATGTGGTGGATGTAGATGAAATGATCGCACAGGCAAAAGAAGAGGCTGAGAAGAAAGGCGAGAAATTCACTAAGAAAGACGAAGCGATTATCCGTGCAAAAGCAAAGGTGGCTGCTAAGTCCTCCGATTCCAGCGAAGGCCAGGAGGCCGTAGATGAGGATTCCATCCGTAAGGAACTTGGAGTCAAGAAGCATCTTTTCGGTTATTCCCAGGATGAGCTTGAGAGAAAGGCTAATGGTGAAAGTGTATTTCCTCATGTATTTGGAACCGATATGTATGGACGCGACATTCTGGTACGTGTTATGTATGGTGCCCGTGTGTCTATGTCCGTTGGTGTATTTGCAGCGATCCTTGTCCTTGTGATCGGAGCACTTTACGGTGCAATTTCCGGTTACTGCGGCGGCAAGGTAGATGCAGTGATGCAGCGTATTGTTGAATTGATCTATGCAGTTCCGGAAATGCTGGTAGTACTTCTGATCGCAACTGCGTTGAAGCCTATCCTTACCGAGTATGTAAACTCAGCAGGCACCAGTCCTCTGAAATCCTTTGTAAATGTATTAGGACCAAACCTGATTTCCATGTTTATTGCATTTGGTCTGTTATACTGGGTTACCATGAGCCGTATTATCCGTGGCCAGGTACTTCAGCTGAAACAGCAGGAATACGTAACAGCAGCAAGAGCTCTTGGAGCTTCTGGCGGCAGGATCATCCGCCGTCATCTGCTTCCAAACTGTATCGGACAGATCGTTGTTACTACCTGTCTGCAGATTCCGTCTGCTATTTTTCTGGAGTCCTTCTTATCTTACCTTGGCGTTGGTGTATCAGCCCCGCTTCCAAGTCTTGGCTCCATGGCAACCGATGCATTAAGCGGTATGTACACCTATACTTACAGATTGATCGTACCTTCTGTGATCCTGAGTATTATGATCCTCGCTTTTAACCTCTTTGGTGATGGTCTTCGTGATGCCCTTGATCCGAAGCTGAAGAAATAAGAGAGGAGGAGAAAAAATGTCTGAGCAGAATAAGAAATTATTGGAAGTAAAAGACCTGAAAGTCTCCTTCTTTACTCCGGCCGGTGAGGTCAAGGCTGTTGGAGGTATCTCCTATGACCTTGATTACGGCGAAGTTATGGGAGTTGTTGGAGAATCTGGTTCTGGAAAGAGTCAGGAGGCATATTCTATAATGGGGCTTTTACAGTCCCCGGGAAAGGTTATCGGAGGTTCTATCACTTTTGAAGGAAAGGATGTTCTCTCTTTTTCCAAGGAAGAGATGACTGCTTTTCGTGGAAATAAGGTGGCAATGATTTTCCAAAATCCCATGACCTGTCTGAATCCGGTTTATACCATTGGAAACCAGCTGGTGGAGGCACTTCGTGCCCATGATAAAAAAATCAGCAGGGAAGACGCTGAAAAGCGTGCAATGGAGATGATGGAGCTGGTTGGAATCAATAATGTGGAAAAGCGTATGAAGCAGTATCCACATGAGTTTTCCGGTGGTATGAGACAGCGTGTTATGATTGCAATGGGTCTTATCTGCCATCCGCAGCTGTTGATTGCAGACGAGCCTACCACTGCTCTTGATGTTACCATTCAGGCACAGATTCTGGACCTGATGAAGGACTTACAGAAAAAGACTAAAATGGGAATTATCTTTATCACCCATAACCTTGGTGTAGTTGCAGATATCTGTGACAAGGTATCTGTTATGTATGCAGGCAAAATAGTAGAGCAGGGTCCGGTTGATGACATTTTCTATAAGCCGGCCCATCCATATACAAAAGGGCTTCTTCGTTCTATGCCTCGTGTGGATGCACAGAGTTATGAGAGACTGATCCCTATTGAGGGAACTCCTGTAGATATGCTGAATCCGCCAGAAGGATGTCCATTTGCTCCCCGCTGTGAGCATTGTATGAAAATCTGCCTGAAAAAGATGCCTCCTTATGTGGAGGTGGGCGAGAAACATCGTTCCGCCTGCTGGCTTCGTGTTCAGGAAATGATGAACAAGGAGGAGAAATAAATGGCAGCAGAAGAAAAGAAACTTCTCGAAATAGAGAATCTTAGAAAATATTTTCCCATCAAGGGTGTTAAGGGACCAGGTGTACAGGCTGTACAGGATGTTTCCTTATATATCAAAAAGGGGGAAACCTTAGGACTTGTTGGAGAGTCCGGGTGTGGAAAGACTACACTTGGAAGAACCATTCTCCGTTTATATGAACCAACAGGCGGAAAAATCGTCTATGATGGACAGACAATTTACGACAATCCTCTGGATGCGGAGGGCAAGCCTCTTGGAAAAGCAAAAGCAGTGAAAATGCTTCCTTTCAGAAGAAAGATGCAGATCATTTTCCAGGATCCATCCGCTTCTTTGGACCCTCGTATGACAGTTGGTGAGATTATCGGGGAAGCCATTGATATTCACAAGCTTGCGGCAAACAAAAAAGACCGTTCTGATATGATCAAAGAGCTTCTTGCGCAGGTTGGCCTTAATACAGAGCATGCAAACCGTTATCCACATGAGTTTTCCGGTGGACAGCAGCAGCGAGTTGGCATTGCCCGTGCTCTCGCAGTGAAGCCAGAGTTTATTGTCTGTGATGAGCCGATTTCTGCACTGGATGTTTCCATTCAGTCACAGGTAGTGAATATGCTGGAGGATATGCAGGAGCAGATGGGACTTACTTATCTGTTCATTGCCCATGATCTTTCTGTTGTGCGTCATATTTCAAACAGGATCGGTGTTATGTATCTTGGTTCCCTGGTAGAACTTGGGGAAAGCTATGAACTGAACAGACATCCTATTCATCCGTATACAAAGACTTTGTTGTCCGCAGTTCCGGTTCCGGATCCTGCGCTTAGCCGCACCAGGAAGCGTATTATTCTGGAAGGAGATGTGCCAAGTCCTATGAATCCGCCAAGCGGATGCCGTTTCCATACCAGATGTCCGTATGCGACTGAAAAGTGCAGCCAGGCAGCTCCTATATTCAGAGAGCATGAGCCAGGACACTGGGCTGCTTGTCATCTGCTGGATAAATAAAGAAGGTTAAGTACAGGTTACCTGGCAATATGTCCCGATTGCTTTGCATTTATAAAGCTTTCACAATCCTGATATTTGGTATTACGTTCTTCTTTGTGGAAGAACTGCTTAATACAAGCGTCCGTTCTCATCTCTCATGGGACGCAAAAAGCAAAAAAAGGAGGAAAAGTAATGAGAAGAAAATTTATGTCTATGGCACTCACAGCAGCTATGGTAGTAAGCATGGCAGTTACCCCTGTATTCGCAGAGGATACAGCTTCTGACGAGGGATTCAACCTGAATCTTTGTATTGCATCTGAACCACAGACAATCGATCCGGCATTGAACTCTGCAGTTGACGGAGCTATCATGTGCAACCATATGTTTGAAGGTCTGGTTAAATGGGTTGATGATGGCGAGGGAAATGCTGTCACAGCTCCTGGACAGGCTGAGTCCTGGGAAAAGACAGAGAACGAGGACGGTACTGTAACATATACGGTCAAGCTTCGTGATGGAATCAAATGGTCTGATGGACAGGACGTAACTGCAGGTGACTTTGTTTATGCATGGCAGCGTCTTGCAAATCCTGAGACAGCAGCAGATTACTGCTACATGATCGACATGGTTCAGGGATACGATGCAGTCGCTGATGGAAGTGCTACACCGGATACTCTGGGAATCAAAGCTGTTGATGACAAGACTCTTGAAATCAACCTTACCTATGACTGCCCATATTTCGAGGAAATCATGGCATTCCCGGCAACCTTCCCGGTTCGTCAGGACATGGTAGAGGGAAGTGACAACTGGACCTTTGATCCAAGCACATACATTGGAAACGGACCATACAAGATGACAGAGTGGTCTCACAATGCGTATATCTCCATGGAGAAAAACGAGAACTACTACGATTATGACAACCTTGGACCGGATAGCATTAAGTTTACACTTCTTGATGATAACAATGCTATGCTTAAAGGTTTCAACAACGGAGAGCTTGATTTCATCGAGAATCTTCCTGTAGACGAGATCCCGACATACCTTGCTTCCGGTCAGCTGAATATTGCGGATTACCTTGGAACATACTACGTATGCTTCAATACAGAGGACGAGGTATTCTCTGATCCTAACATCCGTAAGGCATTCTCACTTGTAATTGACCGTAACTACATTGTAGAGAACGTTTCCCAGGCTGGAGAGGTTCCGGCTGACGGATATGTTCCAAGTGGTGTATATGATGCAGCCGGTGCCGGAAGTGATGATTTCCGTACCGTAGGTGGTTCTTACTACAGCATTTCCGATGAGGATTATGAGGCTAACTGTGAAGAGGCTCGTCAGCTTCTTGCAGATGCAGGCTACCCGAACGGTGAAGGATTCCCGACTGTTGAGTATCTGTACAACACATCTGATAACCACAAGAAAATCGGTGAGGCTCTTCAGAATATGTGGCAGACAGAGCTTGGTGTAACAGTAAACCTGAACAACCAGGATTGGAACGTATTCCTCCAGAACAGAAAAGATGGTAACTTCCAGATCGCACGTAACGGATGGATCGCAGATTACAATGATCCTTGTTCCTTCCTTGATATGTGGTATACAGACGGTGGAAACAACGATGCTCAGTACTCCAACCCGGATTATGATGCAGCTATCGATGCAGCGAAAGCTACTTCTGACCAGGCGGAGCGTATGAAAGCATTCCATGAAGCTGAGGATATTCTCATTGGTCAGGACAGCGTACTTGCACCAATCTACTTCTATACACAGCCATATATGATTAATGAGAACATTGAGGGTATGTATTATACCCCACTTGGATACTTCTTCTTCGGATATACATCCAAGAAATGATTTAGGTAAAGAATATGATGATATCAGGGTCAAAATAGCTTTTGCCCCTGACTTCATCAAGAATACTGCAGAAATGCGATAAACAGCAGGCATCCGACCACAAATTGGATGCCTGTTTTTATCACATATAAATGGAAGCGAAAGTTACGTTTCGGTTGACCAACTATGTGAGAGCGGGTTATAATGAACAAATACTGGCTTGTATCAGAGTGGCCAGACAGAGAAACATACAGGAGGAGCGCATTATGAGAGCAAGTGGTATTTTGCTGCCAATATCCAGCATCCCTTCCAATTATGGAATCGGATGTTTTTCTAAAGAAGCATATACGTTTGTAGACCAGCTAAAAGAAGCAGGGCAAAAGTATTGGCAGATCCTGCCTTTAGGTCCTACAGGCTATGGGGATTCACCTTATCAGTCTTTTTCCACATTCGCAGGAAACCCTTATTTTATCGATCTGGAGGATTTCATCCACAGAGATCTTCTGACTGTGTCAGAGTGTGAGAAATGTGACTGGGGCGGAAGCCGCAGCTATGTAGACTATGAGAAAATCTACAATTCCCGCTTTGCCCTATTAAAAAAGGCCTGCGACCGTTTCTATAAGCAGGACACCAGGGACGGAGAACTGAAGCTTCTCCGGGAAGAAATGGAGGTCTTTGAGAAAGAACAGGGGTTCTGGCTGGAGGATTACTGCCTGTATATGGCAATCAAGAACAGTCTGGATGGAATTGCCTGGAATGAGTGGCCGGAGGATCTGAAAACAAGAAAACCAGAAGCCATGATAAAGGCAAAAGAGGAATTAAAAGAGGACATCAGCTTTTATGCTTTCCAGCAGTTCTGGTTCTACCGCCAGTGGAGCAGGCTGAAAAAATATGCCAATGACAGAGACATTCAGATCATCGGAGATCTTCCCATCTATGTAGCCTTTGATGGCGCAGATGCATGGGCCAGTCCAGATCTTTTCCAGTTTGATGAGAACGCTACGCCAAAAGCAGTAGCAGGATGCCCGCCAGATGCTTTTTCCGCTACCGGACAGCTGTGGGGAAATCCGCTGTATAACTGGGAATACCATAAAAATACCGGTTATGCCTGGTGGGCACAGCGAATGAGCCACTGTATGAAGCTATACGACAAAGTGCGCATCGACCATTTCCGCGGCTTTGACGAGTATTGGGCAGTGCCTTATGGAGATACCACAGCCGAGAACGGACAGTGGGAAAAGGGTCCTGGCATTGAGCTGTTCCAGATCCTTGAGAAAAAAATTTCCAATCTGGATGTGATCGCAGAAGACCTTGGATTTTTAACAGATACCGTGATCCAGCTTCTTGCAGATTCCGGTTATCCGGGAATGAAGGTACTTCAGTTTGCATTTGACGATAACGGAAAAAGTGTATATCTTCCATTCCGCTATGAGAAAAACTGCGTAGTATACACCGGAACTCATGACAATGAGACTACAAAAGGCTGGCTGGAAGGACTTTCTGAGGATGTGAGAGCCTTTGTGGAGCAGTACACAGACTGTGAGGGAAAAGAGACAGATACCTGTGTATGGGGGATGATAAGAGCTGCACAGTCCAGCGTTGCAGACCTTTGTGTCGTTCCTCTTCAGGACTATCTCTGCCTTGGAAATGAGGCAAGAATGAATGCACCGTCTACAGTGGGGGACAACTGGAAGTGGAGACTTACCAGAAATCAGTTTAACGAGAAAACCATAAAGAGAATCCATTTTATGACCAGGCTGTACGGACGGATACAGGAGCAGAAGAAATGAAAAAATTGCTCAGATTTTTAAAAGGCTATGAAAAGGAAAGCTTTCTGGCACCTTTGTTTAAGATGCTGGAGGCTACATTTGAGCTGATCGTGCCACTGGTAGTTGCGAACATTATGGATATCGGTATCAAAAATCAGGACAATGCCTACATCTGGCATCAGTGCGTGATCATGGTACTTCTTGGGGTAATCGGACTTGTATGTTCTCTTACCGCCCAGTATTTTTCAGCGAAAGCAGCGATGGGATTCAGTACGGCTCTTCGTAGGGAGATGTTTGCACATATCAGTAAGCTTTCCTACCGGGAGCTGGACAAGCTGGGAACGCCCACTCTTGTCACAAGGATCACCAACGATGTAAACCAGGCTCAGACAGGTGTAAATATGGTACTCCGTCTGTTTCTCCGTTCTCCTTTTATTGTAGCTGGCGCGGTTATCATGTCCTTTACCATTGATGTGAAGATTGGATTTATTTTTCTCATTGCAGTACCGCTCATTTCCATTGTGATCTATGGAATTATGAGAACTACAGTGCCTATTTATAAGAAGGCACAGTCCTTTCTGGACCGGATTTCTCTTATTACAAGGGAAAACCATGTAGGTGCCAGAGTAGTAAGGGCTTTTGGAAGACAGAAAGAAGAGTACAAGGAATTTGACGAGGTAAATGATGATTATACCAGGGTACAGGTAAGAGCCGGCAAAATTTCCGCACTTCTGAATCCAGCCACTACCGTCATCATGAACTTTGCCATTATCGGAATCCTGTGGTATGGAAGCAAAGAGGTATCTGTGGGAATCCTTACACAGGGTGAGGTGGTTGCCCTTGTAAACTATATGAACCAGATCCTCATTGCACTGATCGCCCTGGCAAACCTGATCGTGGCTGTTACCAAAGCATTGGCTTCCGGAGTACGTCTTAACGAGGTTCTGGACACACAGCCCTCTCTTACAGACGAGGGAAGCAGTGCACAGATGGAAAATAAAAAGGCTCCAAGAGTTGCGTTTGAGAATGTAAGCTTCACTTATGCAGGAAGCAAGGAGCCGGCACTTTCCCATATTTCCTTTACCGCAGAGCCTGGGGAAACCATTGGTATCATCGGCGGTACCGGATGTGGAAAATCTACCCTGGTAAACCTGATTCCACGTTTTTATGATGTTTCAGCGGGAACAGTGAAGGTAGATGGAAATATCGTAAGGAATTATCCGTTTTCCCAGCTTCGCAAAAAAATCGGTATGGTTCCTCAGCAGGCTGTCCTGTTTAAGGGAACTATTCGTGAAAATATGAAATGGGGAAAGGAAGATGCCACGGAGGAGGAAATCCAGCAGGCACTTACCATCGCCCAGGCAAGTGATTTTGTAAACAGTAAGCCGGAAGGTCTTGATACCATGGTAAGCCAAGGAGGTTCCAACCTTTCCGGTGGCCAGCGTCAGCGTCTTACCATTGCAAGAGCGCTGGTTGGTTCTCCTGAGATTCTGATCATGGATGACAGTGCTTCCGCTCTTGATTTTGCCACAGATGCCGCTCTTCGCCATGCAATCCACCAGACAAAGGGAATGACCGTATTTATCGTTTCCCAGCGTGCAACGTCTATCAAACAGGCTGATAAGATCCTGGTACTGGATGACGGACAGCTCGTAGGAACTGGTACACATAAAGAGCTTATGGAATCCTGTGAGGTCTATAGAGAAATCTGCCTGTCACAGCTTTCGGAGCAGGAGGTGAACCGCTGATGGGAAAAAATAAAGATACAATGAAAAGAGTGCTGAAATTTATCAGCCCGCACAAAGCAAAAATCATTATCATGCTGCTGACGGCATTGATTACGGTGGCATTTACCTTGTACACACCCATTCTGATCGGTAATGGCGTTGACAACATTGTGGGCAAAGCGAATGTAAATGTGGCAGGGCTGCTGAAGGTGCTTGGAACTCTGGCGGTTATCGTAGTCGGCAATGCAGTTTCCCAGTGGGTGATGAACCTTCTTACCAATCAGGTTACTTACAGCGTGGTACAGGATGTGAGAAGCCAGGCCTTTGCACATCTTCAGGAAGTGCCGGTATCTTACATTGATGCTAATCAGCCCGGAGATATCTTAAGCCGCATTGTTTCCGATGTAAGCCAGTTTTCCGATGGACTCCTTATGGGCTTTACCCAGCTGTTCACAGGTGTTCTGACGATTTTCGGAACGATTGGCTTCATGTTGTCCATCAGCGTGAAAATTGCTGTGATCGTAATCCTGCTTACCCCGATTTCCCTGTTTGTAGCGAGCTTTATCGCAAGCAGAACCTTTAGGCTGTTCCAGGAACAGTCTGAGAAGCGTGCAGAAATGACTTCTATTGTGGAGGAGCTTGTTGGAAATCAGAAGATTGTTCAGGCCTTTTCCTATGAAGAGAGGGCTAATGAGCGGTTCGGAAAGGTAAATGAGGCGCTTCGTGTGTGTGGAATTAAGGCTATCTTTTTCTCCTCTATTACCAACCCGTCTACCCGTTTTGTAAATGGACTGGTCTATACGGCTGTTGGCATTTTTGGTGCGTTTACCGTTATAAAGGGCGGCATGACAGTTGGCCAGCTTACCAGCTTTTTGAACTATGCCAACCAGTATACCAAGCCTTTTAACGAGATTTCAGGGGTTGTTACGGAGCTGGAAAATGCGCTGGCCTGTGCGAAACGTCTTTTTGACTTTATTGATACTCCGGTACAGGAGCCAGATGCACCGGGAGCTGTGGAACTGGAAAAGGCAGATGGCCGTGTCAGTGTGGAGAACATTTCTTTCTCTTACAGAAAAGAAGTTCCTCTTCTTACTGACATTTCTATCAATGTAAAGCCTGGTCAGAGAATTGCCATTGTAGGTCCTACCGGTTGTGGAAAAACGACTATGATCAACCTGCTTATGAGATTTTATGATGTGGATAAGGGGCAGATCTGTGTAAGCGGGCATCCGGTGAGAGAGCTTACAAGAGACAGTCTGCGTCGGAACTTCGGTATGGTGCTTCAGGAAACCTGGCTGAAAGCTGGAACCATCCGGGAGAATATTGCTTACGGAAAGCCAGATGCTACTCTGGAAGAGATTATGGAGGCTGCCAAACACGCTCATGCCCACAGCTTTATCAAAAGGATGCCAGATGGATACGATACTGTGATTTCAGAGGGCGGCGGCAACATTTCCCAGGGACAGAAGCAGCTTCTTTGTATTGCCCGTGTTATGCTGATGCATCCGACGATGCTAATTCTGGATGAGGCCACTTCTTCTATTGATACCCGCACTGAGGTAAGGGTTCAGAAGGCTTTTGCCGAACTTATGGAGGGAAGAACCAGCTTTATTGTTGCGCATCGTCTTTCTACGATTCAGGAGGCGGATCTGATCCTGGTTATGAAGGATGGAAATATTATCGAGCAGGGCAAGCATGAGGAGCTTCTTGCTAAGAAAGGTTTTTATGCAAATCTTTACGAGAGTCAGTTTGCAGTTTCCTGATAATAAAGAACAGAAGGAGAAATTATGGGAGAACCTACAGAAAACAAAGAGAAAAAAGAAAAGGCACCCCTTCCGGTAAGAAGCTGCGTGGTTATGGCACTGGCTGGTGCTTATGTAATGTATACGGGCTACAATCTGTGTCATGATGTGCTGAAAGGAGAAGAGGGAAGCTCCTGGGGCTTTATGGCTGCCGGAGTTATTTTCCTTATCCTGGGAGGCGCTTTTGTTGTGAACGGAATCCGTGGGTGGATCCGTGCAGACAAAGAGAAGAAGGACAGGGAGGCTTTGGAAACGAAGAAAGCAGAAGACAGTCAGGAGGCTGATCCTGAGATTCCGGACGGGGATTCAGAAGAGAATGGGGAAGCAGCGCCAGCTCCGAAAAAAATGTCTATTGCAGATCGTGCCAATCTGGTGAGCAGACTTGGTGACGAGGAAGAAAAAGAAGAGTGATGCTTCATTTTGGACTAAAGCGTGTTAAAAAAATCATTCCTGCAATCTGCACGCCCCATTTTGCAGAAAGCATTTTCCAAACACGCTCTAAGGTTCCGTAACTGTTTCACAGATCTTAATGAAAAATAAAAGGCTTCCGGGTATTGTATCTGGAAGCCTTTTTCTTTTAACCTCTTTTTCTCTTTTTCTTTTTCCTGCTGGGATTGTGCATGGTGGACCAGCAGAATGCCTGAACCAGTAAAATACCGATTAAAGCACCGCCGCTGTCGATGCACACATCTCTTACTGATGGTCCTCGTCCAGCCACAAAGGATTGGTGATATTCGTCGAAGCCAGCGAAGCTTACACAGACAATACCTGCCAGAAGTATCAGCCAAAAGCCTCTTATCCGGTAAACATAAAGAGGAAAAGAGATGGCAATGGCAAGAAGACAATACTCTGTCATGTGAGCTGCCTTTCGTACATAAAACTCGATGGAGCTGGCAGAATAGGCAAGCTGCTCATAGGATTTGTTTTCACTTAACAGCTCGTTCTTTGTTTCCACAATCTGATAACTGACCTGGTAGCTTAGTGCCCCAGACACCTCCCCTGTCTGGGCGGAAAATGAATAGATCAGACACATCATCAGAATTGCCGGAAGAAAAGAAAGCGGTTTTAATAAATGGATTAAAATTTTCTTCATGGGGTTTACTATAGCACGGGAGAAAGTGGTTGTAAAGAGCTTCTACCTTGTTATTTTTTGACGGATATGATAGAATCAGAAACAAATGCAGAAATGAAAATACAGGCAGGACAGGAGGTAATTATGAGTTTAGCGGATAATATATTTATAGATATGTGCAGGGATGTTATTGAGAACGGAACCAGTACAGAGGGAGAAAAGGTGCGTCCAGTATGGGAGGATGGAACACCGGCGTATACCATCAAGCGCTTTGGAGTGGTGAATCGCTATGATCTGAGAAAGGAGTTTCCGGCACTGACACTTAGAAAGACAGCTCTGAAAAGTGCAATGGATGAGATCCTGTGGATCTGGCAGCAGAAGTCTAACAATATCCATGATCTTCACAGCCATATTTGGGACAGCTGGGCGGATGAAGAAGGTTCTATTGGAAAAGCGTATGGTTATCAGCTGGGAATTAAGCACCAGTATAAAGAAGGGATGATGGATCAGGTAGACCGTGTACTTTTTGACCTGAAAAATAATCCTTACAGCCGCCGCATAATGACTAATATTTACGTGCATCAGGACCTTCATGAGATGAATCTTTATCCTTGTGCTTATTCCATGACCTTTAACGTAACCAAGGAGCCGGGAAAAGAGAAGCTTACTTTAAATGCCATTCTCAATCAGCGTTCCCAGGATATCCTGGCAGCAAATAACTGGAATGTCTGCCAGTATTCTCTCCTTCTGATGATGATTGCCCAGGTGTGCGATATGGAAGCAGGAGAGCTGGTTCATGTGATTTCCGACTGCCATATTTATGACAGGCATATACCGGTGATCAAGGAGCTGATCTCCAGAACCCCCTATCCGGCACCTACAGTGAAGCTGAATCCGGAGATTAAAAACTTCTATGATTTTACCACAGATGACCTGATCGTAGAAAACTACCAGACATGGCCACAGATTAAAAATATTCCCATTGCGATCTAGAGTCTCATTCCTGCAACCTGCACGCCACAGTTTGCAGAAAGCATTTTCCAAACACGCACTAAGAAGAAAAGGAGAAATACGAAAATGAAAATTATTGTTGCAGCGGATAAAAACTGGGGAATTGGAAAAGATAACAAGCTTCTTGTAAGCATTCCGGCAGATATGAAAATGTTCCGTCAGGAAACTACAGAAAAGGTTTGCGTTATGGGAAGGAAAACACTGGAGAGCTTTCCGGGCGGCCTTCCTTTGAAGAACCGTACTAACATTGTACTTACCAGAAATAAGAATTATCAGGTAAAAGGTGCGATTATTGTTCATTCTATAGAAGAACTTATGGAGGAGCTGAAGAACTATCCGGCAGAAGAAGTTTACTGTATTGGAGGAGACACCATTTACAAACAGCTTCTTCCATATTGTGATGTAGCTCAGGTGACAAAAATTGATTTCGCCTACATTGCAGACAGCTATTTCCCAAATCTGGACGAAGATCCACAGTGGCACGTAGCAGCAGAAAGTGAAGAACAAACCTATTTCGACCTGGAATATAAGTTCGTGAGATATGAGAGAAACAAATAATTCTGTTTATTTAGGGGAGACTGCAGGCATGAGCCGCAGTCTCCCCTATGCTTTGTGCTGTGTAAAATTTCTCTTTCAGATAATTACTCGATAACCCTCAGCCATCCCTCTGGAGCCTGGATACGGCCCATCTGGATTCCTGTAAGAGTTTCATAAAGCTTCTTGGTGATCGGTCCCATTTCGTCCATGCCGCTTGGGAAGCAGATCTCTTTGCCGTGGTCGTAGATCTTTCCAACAGGAGAGATAACAGCAGCAGTACCGCAAAGACCACACTCAGCAAAATCTTTTACCTCGTCGAAGTATACTTCTCTTTCCTCTGCCTCCAGGCCAAGATACTCCTTAGCAACATAGATCAGGGAACGACGGGTGATAGATGGAAGAATGCTGTCTGATTTTGGTGTGACAACCTTGCCATCCTTTGTAACGAACAGGAAATTGGCACCTCCGGTCTCTTCAACCTTGGTACGTGTCTTGGAGTCAAGATACATATTCTCATCGAATCCGTTCTTGTGAGCATCAACAATAGCATGAAGGCTCATCGCATAGTTCAGGCCAGCTTTGATATGTCCGGTACCGTTGGGGGCAGCACGGTCAAAGTCACTGACACGGATTGTAATCGGCTTGGCACCACCTTTGAAATATGGTCCTACAGGAGTCGTAAATACACGGAACTGATACTCACTAGCCGGTTTAACACCGATAACGGCATCGCTTCCGAACATATACGGACGTACATATAAGGTAGCTCCGGAGCCGTACGGCGGTACATAAGCTGCATTGGCTTTAATAGTCTGAACAACTGCGTCAACAAAACGCTCTTTTGGGAATACCGGCATTTCCAGTCTGGCTGCAGAATGCTCCATACGCTCACCATTCAGGTCAGGACGGAAAGTAACAATACGGCCATCCTCTGTGGTATATGCCTTCATTCCTTCAAAAACAGTCTGTGCATACTGCAGAACGCCTGCACACTCGCTGATGGTAACAGTATCGTCTGTGGTAAGGCCTCCCTCATCCCATGCACCGTTTTTATAGTTGGATACATAACGGTAATCGGTTTTTACATAACCAAAGCCCAGGTTGCCCCAGTCAATGTTCTTTTTTTCCATAACAATTTCCTCCTAACATGGTTTCCAGCAGCGGATTCTCTGCGTGTTGGATCCGCAACGTTTTTACTATTGTAAAACTTTTACGTGCGAAATTCAATGGGAAAAGTAGATTTTAGGTGAAAAACATTTCTAACTGATATATTCCTTTCTCCTGTCTTGTTTTTTGAAAGGGATTTTTGTATAATAAAATACAGTTGTTCGAGTAAGAAGAAGCCGGAGGATAAGATGGGATATCAGGAATTGGATGAGCTGGGAGAAAAGATCCAGAACATCATAGACAGTGCGATTGATGAAAATAATTACAAAAAATTAAGCCAGACCATCAGCCAGACAGTAGAGAAGGCCCGTCAGAGCTATACCAATTACAGAACCGGAGGTCCTTATACAGATTACAGACAGGGCAGAACCTGGAATGTGAACAGCAATGAGCAAAATCCAGCTGGCAGCCAGAAAAAAGGAAATTTTGCAGGTGGCGGAAGCTTTGCAGCTCCTCAGAATGGAGCATACAGCCGGAATTCCGGAAATTCCGGCAGCAATCAGGCAGCTTCCGTGAAACAGAATCCCATACAGCTGTATGGGACCACCACAGGAACAAAGCTCCAGGGAATCCTCATGACTGTGTTCGGGGGAACCATTACCGGAATTATGGGGACTGGTTTTCTTATAAGTATTCTGGGAATGGGAATTGCCGGGCTTACCACGGGTTCCGGCAGTGCTTTTGCCGTAAGCTCTGCTTTTTTGGGAGCTGCTACTGCAGCAGGAGGAATCCTCCTTGGTGCAGGATGCAGCCGTCTGGCAGGCTTGAAACGTCTGAAGAAATACATTCAGGCACTTGGAACTCACACCTACTGTAATTTCCAGCAGCTTTCCCTTGCAGTGGGAAAGCCTGTAAAATATGTAAAAAAAGACATTAAGAAAATGATAACGAGGGGCTGGTTCCTGGAGGGGCATGTGGATCAGCAGGAAACCTGCCTGATCACCAGCAATGAGACCTATCGGCAGTATGTGGAAACCCAGAATCAGCTGAAATTAAGAGACGCACAGCAAAAGAAGCAAAACGAAGAAAAACAAAAAGTGGAAAAGAGGATCACCCCAGAAGTTCAGCAGGTACTGGATAAGGGAAATGAATTTCTGGAAAAGATACACAGAAGCAACGAAGCCATACCAGGAGTGGAGATTTCCAGAAAGATTTCCCGTATCGAGCTGATCGTGCAGAAAATATTTGACCGGGCAAAGGAGCATCCGGAGATCATTCCTGACCTGAACAGACTGATGGATTATTATCTGCCTATGACAGTAAAGCTTTTAAATGCTTACGAGGACATGGACAGTCAGCCGATACAGGGAGAGAATATCACAGCCTCCAAGCGTGAGATAGAGGAAACTCTTGATACATTGAATGTGGCATTTGAGAAGCTTCTGGATTCCGTTTTTGAAGATACCGCCCTTGATCTGTCAAGTGATATATCCGTTCTTCATACAGTTCTTGCCCAAGAGGGACTTACCGAAGATGACATCACCAGAAGGGGAAAATAAATAGAGAATCTGCACATAAGGAGGAAGCTATGGAAGAAGAATTGAAGGGATTTGAGGAAATGGCACCAACTCTGACTCTGGAGCCGGACTTGGGAGCGAAAGAGCCAGTGGCGGTTAAGGAACCAGAGGCAGAGCTTGTGAAAAAAGAAATGGAACAGACGGTGCTTTCACCGGAGGAACAGCAGATTGTAGATAGTTTTGCCAAAAAGATCGACATCGAGAACACAAACCAGATCCTGCAGTATGGCGCAGGAACTCAGAAGAAAATGGCCGATTTTTCAGATGCAGCCCTTGAGAATGTGAAAACACAGGATCTTGGGGAAGTGGGAGATCTCATTGCACAGGTAGTAGGAGAACTCCGTGATTTTGATGCCATGGAAGAGAGTAAGGGATTTCTTGGCTTTTTTAAAAAGCAGGGAAATAAAATTGATGTTATGAAGAACCGATATGCGAAGGCAGAGGTAAACGTACAGAAAATAACATCCTCCCTTCAGGAACACCAGATGCGTCTCATGAAGGACTCCGCTGTCCTGGAGAAAATGTACAGCCAGAATCTTACCTATTATAAGGAATTGACCATGTACATCCTGGCAGGAAAACAGAAACTCCAGGAAGTGCGTGAAGGTAAATTAAAGGAGCTGGAGGCAAAGGCAGCAGCCAGTGGACTTCCGGAGGATGCCCAGGAAGCAAAGGATCTGGACAGCAAATGCAATCGTTTTGAGAAGAAGCTTCATGACCTAGAGCTTACCAGAATGGTGTCTTTGCAGACTGCTCCACAGATCCGCCTGGTGCAGAACAATGACACCCTTATGGTAGAGAAAATCCAGACTACCATTGTAAATACCATCCCTTTGTGGAAGAGCCAGATGGTTCTTGCTCTTGGAATTGCCCATTCCACAGAAGCAGCACAGGCACAGCGCCAGGTAACAGATCTTACGAATGAGCTTCTGAAGAAAAATGCACAGGCTCTTCACATGGCGTCTGTGGAGACTGCCAAGGAATCCGAGCGTGGAATCGTAGATATAGAAACATTAAAACAGACCAATCAGGATCTGATCAGTACCCTGGATGATGTGCTGAAGATCCAAAAAGAAGGAAGAACAAAGAGACAGCAGGCTGAGATGGAGATGCGGAGAATGGAAGCAGATCTGAAAAACAAGCTGCTGGAGATACAGCATTGATCAGCAGGATTGTTATCGGGCGCTGACAGAAAAATACAGCAGGGGTGTCGCAAATTGACACCCTTTTGTGGGCTTTAGAAACCAGACGGAGGAGAATTATGTACAGAGATCATACAAAGGTCATTCAGATCGGAAATCGAAAGATAGGAGGAGGAAATCCCGTTCTGATTCAGTCTATGACCAATACGAAAACAGAAGATGTAGAGGCAACCGTGGAGCAGATCCTTGTTCTGGAAGCAGCTGGCTGCGATATTATTCGTTGTGCAGTGCCGACTATGGAAGCCGCAAAAGCACTTTCTAAGATAAAAGAGCAGATCCACATTCCGCTGGTAGCGGACATTCATTTTGATTATCGTCTTGCCATCGCAGCGATGGAGAACGGTGCAGACAAAATCCGCATTAATCCCGGAAACATCGGCAGTACAGAGCGTATCAAGGCAGTTGTGGACGTGGCAAAGGAGCGAAATATTCCCATTCGTGTAGGGGTAAACAGTGGCTCACTGGAGAGGGAGCTGGTAGAGAAATACCATGGCGTTACTGCAGAAGGATTGGTAGAAAGTGCTCTTGACAAGGTGCATATAATTGAAGCGCTTGGCTACGATAACCTTGTTATCAGCATTAAATCCTCAGACGTTATGATGTGTGCAAAGGCTCATGAGCTGATCGCAAAGCAGACGAATTATCCGCTTCATGTGGGAATTACAGAGGCAGGAACTCTTTATTCCGGAAATATCAAATCTGCAATAGGTCTGGGAATCATTTTATACCAGGGAATTGGAGATACCATCCGTGTTTCGCTTACCGGAGCTCCTTTGGAAGAGGTGAAATCTGCAAAGAGGATTCTGAAAACCCTGGGCCTTCGTAAAGGAGGCATAGAGGTGGTTTCCTGTCCAACCTGCGGCCGCACCCAGATCGACCTGATCGGACTTGCCAATAAGGTGGAGACTATGGTACAGGATATTCCTCTTGATATCAAGGTTGCAGTAATGGGCTGCGTGGTAAACGGGCCTGGCGAGGCGAAAGAGGCTGATATCGGAATTGCAGGAGGCGTAGGAGTTGGTCTTTTGATAAAAGGCGGAGAAATCCTTCGTAAGGTTCCGGAGGATCAGCTTCTGGATACGTTAAGAGAAGAGCTGATGAACTGGAAGGATACAGATTGAGGTGCTGATTATATAAATGGAAAAAGAATTTTTTGATGTATTTCCAAGCTTAAAACTGAAACAGGAATTAAGTGAGCTTCTGGATGATGTGATTGTGACCAGAGTAGCCTGCAATGCAGCCAAAACCTGTGTAAGAGTTTACCTTCGCAGTGACCGCTGGATCCACAAAAAGCATATTTTCAGCCTGGAGGAGCAAATTCAGAGACAATGCTTTCCGGGACTGGAGGTCAATGTAAAGGTAATCGAAAAGTTTCATCTGTCCAGACAGTATACGCCGAAAAATTTTCTGGATACCTACAGAGGCAGCATGGAGCTGGAACTGAAAAACTATAACATACTTGAGTACAATTTATTCAGGCAGGCGAAGATTTCCTTTCCTGAGGAAGAGTGCCTGCATATGGTGCTTCCGGACTCTGTGATCGCCAGACAGAAAAGCGAGATCCTTGTGGAGTACCTTCACAAGGTATTCTGCGAACGCTGTGGTATGAACCTGAAGGTTTCCATAGATTTTGTGGAGACAGAAGAAAGCAAATACCGGAAAAATGCAGCCCTTCAGATCCAGCAGGAAGTGGCAAATGTGCTGAAGCACGCCAAGCTTTCCGAAGATAATAAAGAGGCTGTTTCTGATACAAAAGAAGAGAAAGAGGCTTCCAAAGCTACCAAAGAATCATCCAAATCAGAAAAGAAAAAGGAAGCTTCCCCGGAGAGAAAAACGGAAGAGAAAAAACCCTTTGAGAAGAAAGGAAAATGGGGAGATTTCCGTGGTGGTTACCGAAAAGATCCCAATCCGGACGTTATATATGGAAGAGATTTTGAAGGAGAGCCGGTTCCTCTTGAAAGCATTGTTCAGGAAATGGGAGAAGTAATCGTTCGCTGTCAGGTAATGGAAGTCGAGGCAAGGGAAATCCGAAACGAAAAGACCATTTTGATCTTCCCCGTTACTGATTTCACAGATTCCATTACTGTGAAAATGTTCCTGCGAAATGAGCAGGTACCAGAGGTGACAGAGCACGTAAAGAAGGGAGCTTTTCTGAAAATAAAAGGAGTTACCTCAATCGACCGTTTTGACAGTGAGCTGACCATTGGCTCTATTTCTGGAATCAAGAAGATTGCAGATTTCAGAAGCACCAGAATGGACACCAGCCCGCAGAAGCGTGTGGAGCTTCATTGCCATACCAAAATGAGTGACATGGATGGTGTTACAGAAGCAAAGGCCCTTGTAAAGCGTGCCTATGAGTGGGGACACCCTGCCATTGCCATTACAGATCACGGCGTTGTCCAGGCTTTTCCGGAGGCAAACCACTGTTTTGATGCATGGGGCGGCTGCGTGCCAAAGGATTCTGATTTCAAAGTCCTTTACGGAATGGAAGCCTATCTGGTAGATGACCTGAAAGGTATGGTCACCAACCCGAGGGGGCAGGCACTGGATGGAAAATTTGTAGTTTTTGATATTGAGACAACCGGTTTTTCCCCGCTTACCTGCAAGATCATTGAAATTGGTGCCGTTCTGGTGGAAAATGGGAAAATAACAGACCGTTTTTCCACCTTTGTAAATCCTCAGGTCCCGATTCCTTTCAGAATTGAGCAGCTGACCAGCATCAACGATGGAATGGTAATGGATGCCCCTCCCATAGAGGTGATTTTACCAAACTTTCTGAAATTTTGTGAGGGAGCCACTATGGTTGCCCACAATGCGGACTTTGATATGAGCTTTGTTATAGAAAACTGTAACCGCCTGGGAATTCCCAATGATTTTACCTATGTGGACACTGTGGGAATGGCCAGATTCCTGTTGCCTGCGCTGAACCGTTTTAAGCTGGATACCGTAGCCAAGGCAGTTGGCGTTTCCCTGGATCATCATCACCGGGCAGTGGATGATGCAGAGTGTACAGCCCATATTTTTGAAAAGTTTGTGGAAATGTGCGCAGAACGTGATATTAAGGACGTAGATCAGCTAAATGAGCAGGGAAAAATTTCCCCGGATACGATCAAGAAGCTGCCTACCTATCATGCAGTTATTTTCATGAGAAATGAGACTGGAAGGATCAACCTTTACAAGCTGGTAAGCCAGTCCCATATCAAGTATTTTAACCACAGACCCCGTGTTCCAAAGAGTGTTTTTGAGGCTCACAGAGAGGGCCTGCTCATTGGAAGTGCCTGTGAGGCAGGAGAGCTTTACCAGGCGCTTCTTCGCAATGCGCCGGAGCCGGAGATTGCAAGGCTGGTAAGCTTTTACGATTATCTGGAGATTCAGCCTCTTGGAAACAATAGGTTTATGATCGAGGACGAGAAAAATGATACCATACATTCCAAAGAGGATCTGATCGAGATTAACAAAAAAATTGTCAAATTGGGAGATCAGTTCCACAAGCCGGTAGTGGCCACCTGCGATGTGCATTTTATGGATCCCCAGGATGAAATCTACCGTCGCATCATCATGGCAGGAAGCGGATTTAAGGATGCAGATAATCAGGCACCTCTTTATCTGCGTACCACAGAAGAGATGTTGGAGGAATTTTCCTATCTGGGAAGTGAAAAAGCAGAAGAAGTAGTGATTACAAACACGGTGAAGATCGCAGATATGATCGAGAAAATGTCACCCATCCATCCAGATAAATATCCGCCTGTTATCGAGAACTCGGATCAGGATTTAAAGGATATGTGTTTCCAGAAAGCTCATGAGATGTATGGAGAGGTTCTGCCGAAAATCGTGGAGGACCGTCTGGATAAGGAGCTGAATTCCATTATTTCCAATGGATATGCGGTGATGTACATTATTGCCCAGAAGCTGGTGTGGAAATCAAATGCAGACGGTTATCTGGTTGGTTCCCGTGGCTCCGTTGGCTCCTCCCTGGCAGCCACCATGTCCGGCATCACCGAGGTAAATCCTCTGCCTCCGCATTATCTCTGTCCGAATCCAGAGTGTAAATATAGTGATTTCGATTCACCGGAAATCAAGGAGTTTGCAGGAATGGCAGGATGCGATATGCCAGACCGTATCTGTCCGAAATGTGGCACGAAAATGACCAAGCAGGGATTTGATATTCCGTTTGAAACCTTCCTGGGGTTCAAGGGAGACAAAGAGCCAGATATTGACCTGAATTTTTCAGGTGAATACCAGTCCAACGCTCATCACTATACAGAGGTTATTTTCGGAAAAGGCCAGACCTTTAAGGCTGGAACTATCGGTACCCTTGCGGATAAAACCGCATTTGGATATGTAAAAAATTATTTTGAGGAGAGAGGACAGCACAAACGATCCTGTGAGATCAATCGAATTGTTCAAGGGTGTACAGGAATCCGAAGAAGTACCGGACAGCATCCCGGCGGTATTATCGTACTTCCCATGGGGGAAGAAATTGAAAAATTTACTCCTGTCCAGTATCCTGCAAATGATTCCAGCAGTGGATTTATCACTACTCATTTTGATTATCATTCCATTGACGGAAACCTTCTGAAGCTTGATATACTGGGACATGATGATCCGACCATGATTCGAACTCTGGAGGATATGACAGACATAAATGCAAGAGAGGTTCCTTTGGATGATAAAGCAGTTATGTCTCTGTTTGCCAGCACAGAAGCCCTGGGAATCAAGCCGGAGGACATTGGCGGCTGTAAGCTTGGGTGTCTTGGCATTCCGGAATTCGGAACAGATTTTGCCATGCAGATGCTTGTAGATACTAAGCCGAAATATTTTTCCGACCTGGTACGTATCGCAGGGCTTTCCCATGGTACTGACGTATGGCTGGGAAATGCCCAGACTCTGATCGAGGAGGGAAAAGCTACCATTTCTACTGCAATCTGTACCCGTGATGATATTATGATCTATCTTATCGGACAGGGAGTGGAAAGTGGACTTGCCTTTACCATTATGGAGAGTGTCCGTAAGGGAAAGGGACTTAGAGATGAGTGGATCACTACCATGAAAGAACACGGCGTTCCGGACTGGTACATCTGGTCCTGTAAGAAAATTAAATATATGTTCCCGAAGGCCCATGCTGCTGCCTATGTTATGATGGCCTATCGAATTGCCTGGTTTAAGGTGTTCCAGCCGCTGGCGTACTATGGGGCATATTTCAGTATCCGTGCCACTGCCTTTTCCTATGAATTAATGTGTATGGGAAAAGAAAAACTGGAATTCCATATGGCAGAGATCCGCAAAAAAGGAGATTCGGCATCCAAGAAGGAGCAAGATACCCTGAAGGATATGCGTATTGTCCAGGAAATGTATGCCCGAGGCTATGACTTTATGCCCATTGATATTTACCGGGCGAAAGCCCATCGCTTCCAGATCATAGAAGGAAAGCTGATGCCTTCCATAGATTCCATAGAAGGTCTTGGAGATAAGGCGGCAGATGCTGTGGTAGACGCAGCAGTACAGGGAAGGTTTCTGTCTAAGGATGATTTCCGAGACCGTACCAAGGTCAGCAAAACAGTCATTGACCTGATGGATAAGCTGGGACTTTTCGGAGATATTCCTCAGTCTAACCAGATATCTTTGTTTGATTTTTCAAAAAGCGTAGGCTAGAGCTTGCCCCCAAAATCATTCCCACAATCTGCACGCAGGCAGAGGATCCTGCAAGCAGGATTCTTTTTTGTTATAGGAGGTTCCATGAAAAAAGAAGAATTACGCTACTTACAACGTCTTGGCGAGCTTTACCCGACTATCGGAAAGGCTTCCACAGAAATCATTAACCTTCAGTCTATTCTTAACCTTCCAAAAGGAACGGAGCATTTTCTCTCCGATATCCATGGGGAATACGAGGCTTTTTCCCATGTTCTGAGAAACGGTTCCGGCGCAGTGCGGAAGAAAATTGACGATGTATTCGGACATACTTTAAGTAACAGTGATAAGAGAGCTCTGGCAACGCTTGTGTATTATCCAAAAGAGAAGATTTCCTATGTGAAAAAGCAGGAAAAGGATATGGAAAACTGGTACAAGATCACCTTGTACCGGCTGATCGAGGTGTGCAAGACCACAGCTTCCAAATATACCCGATCCAAGGTGCGAAAAGCCTTGCCGGCAGACTATGCCTATGTGATCGAGGAATTGATCACAGAGAAAGCTGAGGTGCTGGATAAAGAAGCCTACTATGATTCCATTGTGGATACCATTATTGATATTGGAAGGGCAGAGGACTTTATCATCGCACTGGCAGAGCTGATCCAGCGTCTTGTTATCGATCATCTTCACATATTGGGAGATATTTACGACAGGGGACCAGGTCCACATTTTATCATGGACCGTCTTATGAACTATCATTCCCTGGATATTCAGTGGGGAAATCATGATGTGGTATGGATGGGCGCTGCTGTAGGGCAGGCTGCCTGTATGGCAACTGTGATCCGGAACAGTCTTCGCTATGGAAATCTGGATATTCTGGAGGATGGATACGGGATCAATATGATGCCTTTAGCTGCTTTTGCAATGGAAGCATACAAGGATGACCCTTGTGAGGTTTTTGAGGTTCATGGGAATCCTTCTAATTATAATGCCCTGGAAAAAGAATTAAGCCGGAAAATGCACAAGGCTATTTCCATTATCCAGTTTAAACTGGAAGGGGCACTGGCAAAAGAGCATCCGGATTTTCATATGGAGAACCGTTGTGTTCTGGAAGGACTGAGCCTTAAGGATGGCACAGTAAGGCTGCCTGATGGAAGCATCCATCCTCTTCGGGACTGTAATTTCCCAACTGTTGACATGGAACATCCCTATGAGCTTACAAATGGGGAAAAAGAGGTTGTGGAGCGCCTGATCTCTGGCTTTCGTAACTGCGAGAAGCTTCAGAATCATATGCAGCTTCTTCTTGATAAGGGAGGTCTGTACAAGACCTATAATGGAAATCTGCTATTCCATGGAAGTATTCCTCTGAATGAGGATGGAACCTTAAAAGAAGTAGAGATTTATGGAGAGACTTGTAAAGGGAAGGCCTTATATGATAAACTGGAAGCGTATGTGAGAAAAGCCTTCTTTGCAGTGGAGGAAAAGGAGCAGAAGGAAAGCCAGGATATTCTGTGGTACATCTGGGCTGGCCCCAATTCTCCTCTGTACGGAAAAGATAAAATGACCACCTTTGAGAGGTATTTTATTGCAGACAGGGAAACCTACAAAGAAAAGAAGAATGCTTATTATCATTTATGGGAAAATGAAGAGGCAGTAAACCGTATGCTTAAAGAGTTCGGGCTTGATCCGGAGGAAGGACATATCATCAACGGTCATGTGCCGGTTCACCAGTTGGAGGGAGAAAACCCTGTAAAATGCGGCGGAAAGGTGATCGTGATCGACGGCGGTTTTTGTGAGGCATACCGGAATGTGACTGGTATTGCCGGATATACTTTGGTTTACAGTTCCTACGGTTTAAGCCTCACTGCGCATGAACCGTTTACTTCAGCAGAGGATGCGGTGGCAACTGAGAGGGACATTGTGTCCAACCGTGTGGCAGTGCGCTATACACCAAGACGTGCCCTTGTGGGAGACACAGACAATGGAAAAGCACTAAAAGAAAGAATTCAGGAGCTGAAACAGCTTTTGGAGGCCTATAGAAAGGGCATCATAAAGGAGAAAAAATAAGGAGACTTAGGACAATGGGTGGAATTTTTGGAGTTGCATCAAAATCAGATTGCGTAATGGATCTTTTTTTCGGAATTGATTATCACTCTCATCTTGGAACCAGACGAGGAGGAATGGCAGTATATGGAAAGAATATGGGCTTTAACCGTGTAATCCATAATATTGAGAATTCTCCGTTTAGAACCAAATTCGATAAGGATGTTGCAGAGATGGAAGGAAACCTGGGAATCGGCTGTATTTCTGACAATGAGCCCCAGCCTCTTTTGGTACGTTCCCATTTGGGAAATTTTGCCATCACTACAGTTGGCAAGATTAACAATATGGAGCGCCTGGTGGAAAAATGTTTCAAGGAAGGACATACTCATTTTCTGGAGATGAGCGGGGGAAACGTGAATCCTACTGAGGTAACAGCTGCGCTGATCAACCAGAAGGAAAGTATTTCAGAGGGAATCCGCTATGCACAGGAGATGATCGAGGGTTCTATGACCATGCTGATCCTGACCAGTGAAGGAATCTATGCAGCCCGTGACAGATTGGGCCGTACTCCTCTTGTAATCGGAAAAAAGGAAGATGCCTGTTGTGCTTCTTTTGAAAGTCATGCCTATATCAACCTGGGATACGAGGATCTGAAGGAATTAGGACCTGGAGAGATTGATTTTATCACTCCGGAGGGAGTCCAGGTTCTGCAGCAGCCGGGAGAAAAAATGCGTATCTGTTCTTTCCTGTGGGTTTACTACGGCTACCCGACTTCCACTTATGAAGGTGTGAATGTAGAGGAAATGCGATATAAATGCGGAGATATCCTGGCTGGAAGAGATGCGGGGGAAATTAATCCGGATCTGGTAGCAGGGGTTCCGGATTCCGGTATTGCCCATGCCATCGGCTATGCCAATCGCTCCGGCGTTCCTTTTGCCCGTCCTTTTATTAAATATACACCGACCTGGCCTCGCTCCTTTATGCCTACTCAGCAGAGCCAGAGAAACCTGATCGCAAGAATGAAACTGATTCCTGTGCACAGACTGATCAAGGGTAAGAGCCTTCTGATGATCGATGACTCCATTGTACGTGGAACCCAGCTTCGGGAGACAACAGAATTTCTTTATAATAACGGGGCTAAGGAGGTTCATATCCGTCCAGCCTGCCCGCCGCTTTTATACGGATGTAAATATCTGAATTTCTCACGCTCCAAGTCAGAGATGGATCTGATCACAAGAAGGGTTATCGCAAAACGTGAGGGCGACAATGTGTCCGATGCAGTTCTTCAGGATTACGCAAATCCAGATTCTTCTAACTATAAGGAGATGCTGGAGGAGATTCGCAAGGAGCTGAATTTTACTTCCCTGAAATACCATCGCCTGGACGATCTGAAAGAATCCATTGCGATTGAACCTTGTAAGCTTTGTACATATTGCTGGAACGGACAGGAGTGAGAAGCCTGTCTGCAAGAGGTAGCTGTATATGAAGAGACGTAATAAAGAAGTATTGAGGGCTGCTTTGTTTGCACTGATCTCTATTTTCGTGATGGTGGGGGCAGCAGGACTTCTTTATAAAGAGCATAAGAAAAAGCTGGAAAAGGAGAGAATGGCAGCGGCTGCACTGTGGGCGCTGGAAAGTGTGCCCCAGGCAGTGTATGCGCCGAAATTAACGGTCACGCCGCAGCCAACCAGGATGCTGTCTCCTACAGTGTCCCCGTCGCCAGAAGAGCCAGACTATATCATTCCGGACAGCAGCAGCCGTTATCTTACAGAAGATGAGCTTTCCGGTTATACTTCCCAGCAGCTGGAGATTGCAAGAAATGAAATTTATGCCCGTCATGGAAGAAAATTTGTGAAGCAGCAGCTTGCGGATTATTTCAATGGGAAGTCCTGGTATAAAGGCACAATAGATTCCAAAACCTTTGATTCCCAGCCATCTGTGCTAAATGCATATGAGACAGCGAATGTTCAGATGCTTGCAGATATGGAAGCAAAAAAGAAAAAATAAGAAAATCCTGCCTGGCAGAGTCTCTTTGTCACAATGAAAAATTACGTGGCGAAAGGAAGGACTAGAGCGTGTTTGAAAAAGGCTTTCTGCAAAATGGGGCGTGCAGAAAGCCTTTTTCAAACACGCTCTAGGCAGGATTCTTTATTTCGGCATTTTCTTAATGTCAGTACGTCCTACCAGGTAGTCAATGCTTGTTTCGTAATAATTAGCCAGGCGGATCAGCATTTCAATGGGGATATTTCTGGAGCCTGTTTCATAGTGTGAGTAGGAACGCTGACTGATGTGAAGAATTTCACTAATCTGTTTCTGGGAGAGATCTGCGTCAGTGCGAAGATCCTGGATTCTTTGAAATCTCATAAGTTTACCCCTTTTCCTCTTTTGATTTATTGCCGCCGGAAGCCAGATGCGCAGAACATGGCTTTAAAGCTTATAAAAAAATCATTTCTGCGATCTGCACGTTTCAGACAGCTGTTGGATTTCAAAAAGTATAAATCAGAACGAAATGCACTATTGCAATACAGAGCAAAATGGGCTATAATAAATTTTATATATCTTTTAACAACTCTTAATATTCGTAGATGTCAAGTTAGGGGCACGCTCTAACATCCTTCATTCTTTTTTATTCCAGAGCAAAAGAAGCGCAGAAGAGTCAAAACGGGGAAACTCTGTCTGCAGAAAGGAAAAAAAGTGTTTGCAAGTGTATTATCAGCTGCAATTTTCGGGCTGGAAGTGGAGCCCGTGCAGGTAGAGGCAGATGTAAGCAATGGTCTGCCTTGTTTTATCATGGTCGGATATCCATCCGCACAGGTAAAAGAGGCCCAGGACAGGGTGCGCACAGCTTTGCGGAACAATGGCATAAGTCTGCCGCCCCAGAGAGTGACTGTGAATCTTGCTCCAGCAGATTTACGAAAAGAAGGGGCGGGATTTGATCTGCCGGTGGCTGCCGCAGTGCTGGCCGCTTCTGGCATTTTGAGGTCAGACCTTCTGAAGGACATTATGATAGTTGGAGAAATCAGTCTGAATGGAGAGGTTAGAGGTGTATCTGGCATTTTGCCAAGAGTCATCCGTGCAAGAGAACTGGGATGCCGGTATTGCATCATTCCAAGAGCAAACCAGGAAGAGGGAGCTATTGTGAGAGATATGAAAGTAATCGGAGTGGAAAATCTGAGGGAAATGATAGAAGTATTAAAATGTCCGGAAAATTTTGTTGGCAGAAATTCTTTCAAAAGTGGAGAACCTTTAGATACAGAAGAAAAAAATGTGGATTTTATGGATATCTGTGGCCAGGAAAGCGCCAAAAGAGCAGCAGAAGTGGCAGCAAGCGGTTTCCACAATATTTTGTTTATTGGTCCTCCCGGAACCGGAAAAACCATGCTGGCAAGGAGAATCCCCACGATCATGCCCTCTCTCACCTTTGAGGAAAGCCTGGAGCTTACCAAAATCTACAGCATAGCCGGAATGTTAAGTCCCAAGTCCCCATTAGTAACCAGAAGGCCCTTTCGCAGCCCGCATCATACCAGTTCCCCGCAGGCTCTGGCAGGAGGTGGACGGATACCGGGGCCAGGAGATGTAACTCTCGCTCACAGAGGTGTGCTTTTTCTGGATGAAATGCCGGAATTTTCAAGAAGAAGTCTTGAAGTGCTCCGTCAGCCTCTGGAGGACAAGAAAATACAGATTTCCAGAGCAAGCGGGACCTATGTATTTCCAGCCGGTTTTATTCTGGTAGCAGCCATGAATCCCTGTCCCTGCGGCTATTACCCGGATATGAACCGCTGCAGGTGCACAGATGGGGAAATTAGCCATTATCTGCATAAGATCAGCCAGCCTCTTCTGGATAGAATGGATCTTTGCACAGAAGTACCGCCAGTAGATTTTTCCAGGATAAGTGGAAGAAAAAAGGGAGAAAGCTCTGCTGATATCCAAAAAAGAGTAGAAAGAACAAAATCGATTCAGGAAAAAAGATACCAGAAGGAGTCTATTTGCTTCAATGGAGAGCTGTCCGGAAGTCAGATACAGGAATATTGTGTCCTTACAGAACATGGAAGGAAAATTGCGGGAAAAGCTTTTGAGCAAATGAAGCTAAGTGTCAGATCCTATCACCGTATTCTTAAGGTTTCCCGTACCATTGCAGATATGGAGGGATCAGAAGAAATCCATGCCAGGCATATTGCAGAAGCACTTACCTACCGAGTCTTCCATAATAAATACAAAAGCTGAGAATTAATCATAAAAAAAGAAGATGGGAGGTACTTTATTATGGAAGAAATGAGAAAATATAGAATTAAATGTGTAGATGCAGGTGCACCGGATTTTCCAGAGAAATTAAAAAAACTTCCTGGAATGCCAAAAAAACTGTATTACAGGGGAAATCTGCCAGATTCTTTCAGACCCTCTGCTGCAGTTATAGGGGCAAGAATGAGCAGCCCATACGGAAGGTGTCAGGCTTTTCGCTACGCCAGAACTATGTCAAAATATGGAGTACAGATTATCAGCGGCCTTGCCAGGGGAATTGATGCGGAAGGGCATAAAGGTGCTCTGGAGGCGGACACACCAACCTTTGCAGTGCTTGGAAGCGGTGTGGATGTATGTTATCCATCTTCCAATAAATGGCTGTACCAGCGTATTTTGGAAAAGGGAGGGGGAATCATCAGCGAGCTGCCATGTGGAACCCCACCACAGAGCTGGACGTTTCCCGCAAGGAACAGGATCATCAGCGGGCTTTCCGATGCTGTCCTTGTGGTTGAGGCAAAGGAGCAAAGCGGTTCTCTTATCACAGCAAATTTTGCCCTGGAGCAGGGACACAGTGTTTATGCCCTGCCAGGCCCTGTGACTGAGGAGCTTAGCAAAGGCTGTAATAAACTTATCTTTGACGGTGCGGGAATTGCCTACAGTCCGGAAATTATGCTGATGGAATGGGGAATCCAGCCCCAAAAGAACAAAGGAAATAGTGAAAAAAAGAAGTTGGGACTTGCACCGGAATTGGATTTGGTGTATAGTTGTCTCGATTTACGACCTGAAAATCCTGATGTTTTGATAGCAAAAACCGGATTTTCGGCAGCAAAAGTCGGTGCGGTCCTGGCTGAATTAGAGTTAATGGGACTGGTTGGAACCACTGGCAGGCAGTATTATAAGATATGGAAATCATAGAGATGATGATGTCAGGAAAAAGGTTATAGTTGTTTTGGGATTCCGGATATCATCGCCATAAAGTATAAGAAAGATATAGTAGGAGAAGGGAATATGGCAAAATATCTGGTGATAGTGGAGTCACCTGCAAAAGTAAAGACAATAAAGAAATTTCTTGGGGCAAATTACGACGTGGAGGCATCTAACGGACACGTTCGGGATTTTCCCAAGAGTCAGTTTGGCATTGATGTAGAAAATGACTTTGAGCCGAAATACATTACTATTCGTGGAAAGGGAGAACTTCTTGCCAAGCTCCGCAAGGCCGCCAAAAAGGCAGACCGGATCTACCTGGCAACTGACCCCGACCGTGAAGGAGAAGCAATTTCCTGGCATCTTATGCAGGCATTAAAGGAAAATCCTGATAAAATGCATAGAATCACATTTAATGAGATCACCAAAACAGCAGTAAAAGATTCCCTGAAGCACGCAAGAGGCCTGAACATGAATCTTGTAGATGCACAGCAGGCGAGAAGAATGCTGGATCGTATGGTAGGATATACCATCAGTCCTCTTTTATGGGCGAAAGTAAAAAGAGGCTTAAGTGCTGGCCGCGTTCAGTCTGTTGCCCTTCGCATCATTTGCGACAGAGAAGATGAGATCAACTCCTTTATCCCGGAAGAATACTGGAGCCTTTCCGGTGAATTTCAGGTAGCAGGGGAGAAGAAGCCTCTGGAAGCCAAGTTCTATGGAACTGATAAGAAGCTGGAAATCCGTAATAAGGCAGAGATGGAAGCTATTCTTGCCAGGCTTGAGGGCAAGGAATTTGAGATTTCCGAGGTAAAGAAAGGGGAAAGAATCAAAAATGCCCCTCTTCCGTTTACTACAAGTACGTTACAGCAGGAAGCATCTAAGACACTGAATTTTTCTACCCAGAAAACAATGCGCCTTGCACAGCAGCTTTATGAAGGTGTGGACGTAAAAGGAAGCGGTACGGTGGGTGTGATCACGTACCTGCGTACCGATTCCATCCGTATTTCTGATGAGGCAGATGCAGCAGCAAGAGCCTATATCGGAGCCCAGTATGGAGAAGAATATGTGGCAGAGTCTGCCAAAACGGTGAAAAAGGGACAGAAGATCCAGGATGCCCATGAGGCGATTCGCCCTACCGATATCAGTCGCACTCCGGCTCTTATCAAAGATTCTCTTACAAGAGATCAGTTTCGTCTGTACCAGCTGATCTGGAAACGCTTTGCGGCAAGCCGTATGGCGCCTGCAAAGTATGAGACAACTTCTGTAAAGGTAAGTGCAGGAGAATATATGTTTACAGTATCTGCTTCCAAGGTTATCTTTGAAGGGTTCCTTTCTGTTTATATGCAGGAAGAGGATATGAAAAAGGGCAATGTATTAAGCCAGAGCCTGACAAAGGGAATGAAGCTGCAGTTAAAAGAACTGAAACCAGAACAGCATTTTACTCAGCCGCCGGCTCACTATACAGAGGCATCCCTGGTAAAGACTATGGAGGAGCTTGGAATCGGACGTCCAAGTACCTATGCACCTACCATTACTACCATCATCAGCCGACGCTATGTTTCCAAGGAGCAGAAGAACCTTTACGTAACAGAGCTTGGAGAAGTAGTAAACAGCATTATGAAACAGGCGTTCCCAAGTATAGTAGATGTGAATTTCACGGCTACTATGGAAGGACTTCTGGACTGCGTGGAGAATGGAACCGTTCAGTGGAAGACCGTTGTGCGTAATTTCTATCCGGACCTGAAGCATGATGTGGATGCTGCCCAGGAAGAACTGGAAAAGGTAGAAATCCAGGATGAGGTAACAGATGTTGTATGTGACAATTGTGGCCGACATATGGTGATCAAATATGGTCCTCATGGAAGATTCCTGGCTTGTCCAGGGTTCCCGGAGTGCAGGAATACCAAACCTTACTATGAGAAGATTGGTGTTGCCTGCCCAAAATGCGGAAAAGAAGTTGTACTGAAAAAGACGAAGAAAGGCCGTAAATATTACGGCTGTGAAGATAACCCGGAATGTGATTTCATGTCCTGGCAGAAACCATCCAACCAAAAATGCCCGGTTTGTGGCAGTTATTTGGTGGAAAAGGGAAACAAACTGGTATGCAGCCAGGAAACCTGCGGATATGTGGAATCCAGAGAAAAAGAAGGAGAAAAGGAAGCCTGAGAAATGGCTTCTTTTTCTTTTGTTTGATGAATAGTTGTAAAAACGGGATATTTTCAGAAAAGCTAAACAAAATTGAAAAATAGTAAAAAATAGCTTGTAAATAGTCCGAAAAACGTGTAGTATTAGAGTAAGATGTAAATTATACGGAACAAATGCGAAAGGAGGACAAAATGAGCGTTCAGTTACTTGATAAAACAAGAAAGATCAATAAGCTTTTGCACAACAGCAGTTCCAGTAAGGTGGTATTTAATGACATCTGTCAGGTGCTGATGGACACCCTGAGTTCAAACATTCTCGTTCTTAGTAAGAAAGGAAAGGTGCTCGGTGTCAGCTTCTGCCCTGGCGTGGAGGAGATTAAAGAACTGATAGCAGATGAGGTGGGCGGTCATGTAGACCCTCTTCTGAATGAACGTTTCTTAGGAGTTTTATCCACTAAGGAAAATGTTAATCTTCAGACACTTGGTTTTGAACACGTATCCAGCAGTTACCAGGGAATCATCAATCCGATAGATATTGCAGGAGAGCGTCTGGGAACCGTATTTATGTATCGTAAGGATCGTCCTTATGATATTGAGGATATTATTGTAAGCGAATATGGAACTACAGTAGTAGGTCTGGAAATGATGCGTGCTGTCCATGAAGAAAATGCAGAGGAGGATCGTAAGAAACAGGTTGTAAAATCTGCATTCAATACACTTTCCTTCTCAGAGCTTGAGGCTATCATCCATATTTTCGATGAGCTGGATGGAGACGAAGGAATCCTTGTGGCAAGTAAGATCGCAGACCGTGTGGGAATTACCAGATCCGTGATCGTGAATGCCCTTCGCAAATTTGAAAGTGCAGGAGTGATCGAATCTCGTTCTTCCGGTATGAAGGGAACTTATATCAAGGTCCTCAATGAAGTGATCTTTGATGAATTGGAAGAGATTAAGGCACAGAGAAATAAAAAAGTATAAAAGGACAGGTGGAGCCTGTGGATAAGAGCTGTTTTTCAGACCGGAATGTGTTTGAGAAACAGCTTTTTTTGCAAGAGGAAATTCCGTTGGAATCCCCTATTGCAAAAAAAGCCCTACCGGGCAGGATTCTTTTTTGCAAATGTCCTCCTGAAAAGAAATAAAAAAATTCAGAAAAATATCAAAGTGAGAAATAACGAGAAAAAATGAGAATAAATAAG
>ERZ1035006.355-NODE-355-length-37107-cov-29.262766_pt1 | contig 37107 bp, 28 predicted proteins | sample MGYA00520694_ERZ1035006 | MGnify/ENA primary metagenome ERZ1035006 (study PRJEB33766, sample SAMN09781746) | gut metagenome | biome: gut microbiome | host: Homo sapiens | place: Madagascar | study: EMG produced TPA metagenomics assembly of the PRJNA485056 data...
ATTATTAACAGAGTATTGTTATATATATATGTGTGGAATTGTTGCAATGTTCAACTTACGGGAACAAACTCCCGAGTTGCGTGAAAAGGCTTTGCGTATGAGCCGTAAGATACGTCATAGAGGTCCTGATTGGAGCGGAATTTGGTGTGGAGGCTCTGCCATTCTTGCTCACGAGCGACTGAGTATAGTCGACCCAGAGTCAGGTGGACAGCCACTTATAGCTCCAGATAAAAAGCAAGTGCTTGCTGTTAATGGCGAGATATATAATCATAAGGATATACGTGCACGTTATGCAGGCAGTTACGACTTTCAGACAGGTTCGGATTGTGAGTCGATTCTTGCCTTGTACAGAGATAAGGGCATCGATTTTCTTGAAGACTTAAGTGGTATCTTTGCATTTGCTTTATACGATGTTGAGCGCAATGAGTTTCTTATCGCTCGCGATCCAATAGGTGTTATACCTCTTTATATAGGCTACGACGATGACGGTACTGTGTATGTGGCATCAGAACTTAAAGCTCTTGAGGGCGAGTGTCAGCGTTATGAACCGTTTCTTCCCGGACACTATTATTCGAGCCGAGAAGGCAAGATGACCAGATACTATAAGCGCGACTGGTTTAGTTATGATGCGGTAAAGGACAATAAGGCAAGTGTTGATGCTATACACGATGCACTTGAAGACGCTGTTAAACGTCAGCTGATGAGCGATGTGCCTTATGGTGTATTGCTGTCGGGTGGTTTAGACTCGTCTGTTATTTCAGCCATTGCCGAGAAATACTCTGAACGCCGTATAGAATCGGATGGTAAGGAGCGTGCATGGTGGCCAAGGTTGCACTCATTTGCTGTAGGATTGAAAGGTGCACCAGACTTGGCAAAGGCAAGACTTGTAGCCGATCATATAGGAACTGTACATCACGAGATAAACTACACAATACAAGAGGGACTTGATGCCATACGCGATGTAATTTACTTTATAGAAACTTACGATGTTACAACAGTGCGAGCATCAACACCTATGTATCTGTTGGCACGTGTAATAAAGTCGATGGGTATAAAGATGGTGCTTTCGGGTGAGGGAGCTGACGAGATATTTGGTGGCTATCTGTATTTTCATAAGGCTCCTAATTCAAGGGCTTTTCATGAAGAAACGGTGCGAAAACTGTCTAAATTGCATCTTTACGACTGCTTGCGTGCTAATAAGAGTCTTTCGGCATGGGGTGTGGAAGGACGTGTGCCATTCTTGGATAAGGAATTTCTTGATGTTGCGATGCGTACCAATCCTAAGGCAAAACTATGTCCTGGCAATACAATAGAGAAGAAGATTGTGCGTGAGGCATTTGCAGATATGCTACCAGAGGAGGTGGCATGGAGACAGAAGGAACAGTTCAGTGATGGTGTTGGATATTCTTGGATAGACACACTTAAGCAAATAACAGCATCGTTGGTAAGTGATGAACAGATGGCACATGCAGCCGAATGTTTCCCTATCAATCCTCCAAGATGCAAGGAAGAATATTATTACCGCTCAATTTTTGCCTCGCATTTTCCATCAGACTCGGCAGCTCGCTCTGTACCAAGTGTACCAAGTGTAGCTTGCTCAACAGCTGAGGCTCTGGCTTGGGACAAGGCATTCTGTGGTATGAACGATCCAAGTGGCCGTGCTGTTGCAGGTGTACACGAAAAGGCATACTAACTAACCTATCTAAACAGAATAATCTAATTTGTTAAATGACAAGACAACCTTAAATGAAAACGCGCCCGAAACCAAAGAATATAGGTTTCGAGCGCGTTGTTTTATTTATATTGCTTTATTCAAGCAACCTTATTAGTCGAGCTGAGCGAGCTTGTTGTCAGAGCCGAGCACGTCAATGATCTTGTGCTTGTACATCTGCTCCATGAGGTCGCGAGCAGGACCGCAGTACTTACGTGGGTCGAACTCACCTGGTTTGTCATGGAATACCTTACGTACAGCAGCTGTAAAGGCAAGACGAGAGTCAGAGTCGATGTTGATCTTGCAAACTGCAGAAGCAGAAGCCTTACGGAGCTGCTCCTCAGGAATACCAACAGCGTCAGGCAACTTGCCACCATATTCGTTGATCATATCAACATACTCCTGTGGTACAGAAGAAGAACCGTGGAGAACGATTGGGAATCCAGGGAGCTTCTGCATGATCTCGTCGAGAACATCGAATGCCAATGGAGGAGGAACGAGCTTGCCAGTCTTCGGGTCGCGTGTGCACTGCTCTGGAGTGAACTTGTAAGCACCGTGTGAAGTACCGATAGAGATAGCCAATGAGTCAACACCAGTGCGGCTTGTGAAGTCGATAACCTCCTCAGGCTTTGTATAGTGGCATACGTCTGAAGAAACCTCATCCTCAACACCTGCCAATACACCGAGCTCACCCTCTACAGTTACGTCGAACTGATGAGCATAGTCTACAACCTTCTTTGTAAGAGCGATGTTCTCCTCGTAAGGAAGAGCAGAACCGTCGATCATTACAGAAGAGAAACCGAGGTCTACGCAGCTCTTGCAAAGCTCGAAGCTGTCACCGTGGTCGAGGTGAAGAACGATCTCAGGATGCTTGCAGCCAAGCTCCTTAGCGTACTCAACAGCACCCTCTGCCATATAGCGGAGAAGAGTCTCGTTGGCATAGTTACGTGCACCCTTAGAAACCTGAAGGATAACCGGTGACTTCAATTCTGAAGAAGCCTTGATGATAGCCTGAAGCTGCTCGAGGTTGTTGAAGTTGAATGCAGGAATTGCATAACCACCCTTGATGGCTCTTGCGAACATATCACGTGTGTTCACCAAGCCCAATTCTTTGTAGTTTACCATAATTGTTATTTGTTTTTTATAAAACGTTGTTATCGTTATTCTGTTTTTTTTAGAAGCAACATTCGTGCCATTCGAGCATTTGGCATTATATGAATTTAAAATGTTGCCTTTTCACGTGCAAAGTTAATATTTTAATTTGTCACAACAAAGCGTAGAATGTTTTTTTTATGTTTCCTTTAACTTACAAATTTCTTACAATTAGATTTTGTAATACTTACTTTGCAAATTAAGGTTTAATAGGAATATATTTTAGAGGCAAGATAGTCATTTTGTATTAGTAATACGGGTTTGTCTGTTTTGGCTATATTAATTTATTTGTATCCTCAGTATGGATATGTTTGTATCTGCTGCATGGATATTTGTATTAAATGTATGGTTAAGATGAGACATGTGGACATAAAAAAAAGGGGCTCCGCTGAGTCCCAATCTTGTTAACCTTAAATCTAATACCATGAAAAACATTGCAAATTTATAGCTTTTAATGCAAATGGCAAAACATTTGTAACATTATTTTTATAATAATGTACACGAGAGAATAATTTATTGATATATATCAATGTAAAAACTGATATGTATGGCAATAAACGCGCGAAAAAAGCGTTATTAAAATACAATGAAACAAATATCCCTTATTATATATATGTGTGTCATGGCGCTTATGCCGACATGGGCACAAGAGCGTACGGTAGAGAATCGTCCGTATACCGACTTGCGTCCGCTTCACTTTGGTGTGGTGGTAGGTACGCATATGCAGGATATGGAGTTGGTTAATGCCGGACCGCAGATGATAACACTTGACGATGGCTCTACGCAAGAGACGCTTGTAAGTGTAGACCAAAGTCGTTGGGACCCAGGAATAAATGTGGGTGTTATTGCAGAGATGCGACTGTCTACATACTTTCAGTTTCGTGTGGCTCCTATGATGTATTTTGGTTCGCGTCATATTGTATTTCGCGACCTAAAGACACTTGATGCCAACGAGCAACCTACAGAGACACGCCGTGAGATGAAGTCGGCCTATATAGCATGTTCGGGCGATATAATCTTTGCTGCTCCCCGTTTCAACAATCATAGGCCATATCTTATGGCTGGTATTGCACCTATGTTCAACCTTAGCTCTAAAAGTAGCGACTATTTAAGGCTTAAGCGTCAGTCGTTCAATGTTGAGGTAGGAGTTGGTTGCGACTTTTATCTGCCATACTTCAAACTACGTCCAGAGCTTAAGTTTGTTTATGGCTTGGGTAATGTGCTTGATACTAAACACCCGAATGAGTTGCGTGACAAGAATCTGCTGAAGTTTGCCAAGTCGGCTTCAGAGGCGAGAACAAAGATGATAGTAATGAGTTTCTACTTTGAATAAAACAACTATACAATTATGAACAAAGCAATTAACACAAACAATGCACCAGCCGCTATCGGTCCTTATTCACAGGCTATAGAGGCTAATGGTATGGTGTTCGCATCAGGTCAGTTACCTATTGATCCTGCTACAGGTGCTTTTGCCGAAGGCGGTATCAAGGAGCAGACACGTCAGTCGCTAACCAATGCACAGAACATCTTAAAGGAAGCTGGTACCGACCTTGCCCATGTGGTTAAGACTACGGTCTTCCTTAGTGATATGGACAACTTTGCTGCTATGAACGAGGTCTATTCTGAGTTTTTCGTTCAGCCTTTCCCTGCACGCTCGGCTGTAGCGGTTAAGACTTTGCCAAAGAATGCACTTGTTGAGGTTGAGTGTATTGCGGTGAAGTAGAATATTTTAATGTAGTTTTTATAAACAATAAAAACCGTTGGGCTGAATGTCCAACGGTTTTTTTTAATGTTTATCCTCTAAGCAAATGCCAAGCTTCTCTTATCCAAAGCACAAAGCTTGAGCCAATGATTATTATAATCCAGTCTTGCAGCGACAGTCCAATGACATTGAAGAACTGTTGTAGCACAGGTGTCTCCACCATAATAATCTGTCCAACTATAATAATGCCCGATATATACAGCAGACCGCGACATCCTTTGAAGTGCAAGGCAGAGCGATGTGTCTCGAATGCACGTGCGTTGAACAGATAGAAGAAGTGAGTCATCACGAATATTGTGAATAGCAATGTAAGTTCATACTCAGACAAATTTCCCTCTGTCCAGAACGACAATGTGCCAATACCAGCAAACAGAGCCTGATAGTTTATCGATACCATATCTGTAAGACTCTGCACGTCAGCATGCTTGAATACAAGTAGAAAGAAGAACAACATCACAAAGAAGAATCCACCCACACCGAATATCTCTGAGAGCATAGGACGGTCTAGAATGAATGCTTCACGGTTGCGAGGCTTGTCTGCCATAACACTTTCAGATGGTGGTAGTGATGCAAGAGCCATAGCTGCAAAGGTGTCCATAATAAGGTTTATCCACAACATCTGGGTAACGGTGAGAGGAGACTCAGTTCCCATAAATGCGCCAATAAGTACTATGAGGCATGCAGTAACATTGACCGTAAGCTGGAAAAGCAGGAATCGTTGTATATTCTGGTACAGCGAGCGTCCCCACATCACAGCCTTGCCTATTGATGCAAATGAGTTGTCGACAATGGTTATGTCGCTTGCCTCCTTTGCAACGGATGTTCCGTCTCCCATAGACAAGCCTACTTGGGCTGCCTTCAAGGCTGGAGCGTCATTAGTTCCGTCACCGGTTACGGCTACAACCTGACCTTTCTTCTGTAGCGATTCAACAAGTCGTTTCTTGTCCATAGGTCTGGCACGGGCTATAATCTTGAGATCGAGCACACGATTCATAACCTCCTCATCGGTAAGAGCGGCAAATTCAGGACCCGTAATAATGTTATTGTCGGTGTCGGCATTCGTCCAAAGACCTATCTGTCTACCAATCTCACGAGCAGTGGCAGGTGTGTCGCCTGTTACTATCTTGATGCTTATACCGGCATCAATACATTCCTTTACGGCAGCTGGTACATCGGCACGTACGGGGTCGGCAATAGCAGCAATGCCAATAAAGTGTAAATGTTCGGCAGCCACCTTACCGTCGACTATAGCCACTTCGTTTTCGTCAAGTATATCAAATGCAAATCCCAGTGTGCGCATTGCACGGTTCTGATATTCCAGAAGTTGCTTCTCAATACTACCGCCAGTGGCTCCTTCGCCAGCAGTCTTGCATAGCGAGAACACTATTTCTGGTGCTCCCTTTACATATATAATACGTTTGCCGGGCATAAGAGCCGACTTGACAACTGTTGCCATATACTTGCGTTCGGTGGTAAATGGCAGCTGTTCAGTAACTTCGGCTTCTTCGCGCACTTTGCGATAGTCGATGGCATGACTGTTTAGCCACAGCAACAGTGCACCCTCTGTAGGATTGCCAAGTACACGTGGATGTTTTGGGTCAGTAAAGTCGAGCTGTGCTGTAGAGTTTACAGCAATGCCTTCGGTCACTGCCGAACTATTAGGAGCAACGCCATAGAATTGAGCATCGTCCACACGCATTTGGTTCTGAGTCAGAGTACCTGTTTTATCGGTACATATAACCGTAGTTGCGCCCATCGTTTCGCAAGCGTGCATCTTGCGCACAAGGTTGTTTGTCTTCAGCATTCGGCGCATACTGTAAGCCAAACTTAGTGTTACAGCCATTGGTAGACCTTCGGGTACTGATACCACTACCAATGTAACGGCAATCATCAAGGTTTGCAATACGTATGCTATGAACGGCATAAGGTCGAATCCCTGGTATGAAGGTGAGAAGAAATATATGAGTATTCGGCCCAGGATAATGCCTGCACCTACAACATAACTCATCTTAGCCACCCATTTGCCAAGGCGGTCAAGTTGTTCGTCAAGAGGAGTACGTACAGAGTTGTCTATTTGTACAGCCTCAAACACTTTACCTTGTTCGGTGGCATCGCCAATAGCTGTTACACGCATAATGCCGTGTCCTTCCATAACCTTTGTACCCTTCATTACATGGTTGGACGCAAATGTTGCGTCTTTGTCGAATAGGCTCTCGTCGGTAGTTTTAGGACACATAGGCTCTCCAGTTAGTGTCGATTCGTCAACGCTAAGCTGTACAGATTCTAATAACTCGCCATCAGCAGGCACTTCCTCGCCAGTGTTCAGCACAACGATATCGCCTACCACAATATTGCGTCGTGGCACTTCAGTGATGTTTGATTGGCGAATAACCTCAACAGGTTCGTCATCATTAACTTGGTTGAGTATGGCAAACTCCTTGTCGGCTTGATATTCAAAGTAGAAAGAGAGGCCAGTGGCGAGCAATATGGCTACAAATATGCCTCCTGGTTCAAAGAATACAGCAGCTCCATGTCCCAATCCTAAGTACTCGTAGAACGAAATGCATATCGAAAGCACTCCGGCAAAGATAAGGATGATGATAAGTGGATCTTTGAATTTGTCAAGAAACTGCAGCCATATAGGTTTCTTGGCAGGTGGCGTAAGCACGTTTTCGCCATGTTCTTTTCGGCTGGCCTCTACCTCTTGGGCAGAAAGCCCAGTGTAGTGATGTTTTGTTTCCATTGTTGATTATTGATTGTGATTTTTGTTAATGCTTCTTTAGGTAGTGTATCCTTTAGCTTATGGAAATATTACCCGCTTTGCAAAGGTAACAATTTTACCAAATAAAAAGACATCAATAACAATACAATTGTGTTACAATTATGAAATAAAATGAGTACATTTGCCGATGATATACAACTGTGTTGTATTATACAAGTCATATGCTATGGCATTTGCGTGGTTTACATAGTATAAAACCTATACATTATATATATAGTATGAAACAATCAACAATCTTTGCTATTGCCGCAGCGATGTTTGCTTCTACATCAGCCGTGGCACAGGTTAGTTATCCGCCCGCTCAAAAGGGCACGACAGTAGATGAATACTTCGGCGAGAAGGTGGCAGACCCATATCGTTGGCTTGAGGATGATATGAGTCAGCAGACTGCCGATTGGGTAAAGGCCGAGAATGCTGTAACTCGAAAGTATCTCAACAGTATCCCTATGCGAGCCAACATTCTAAAGCGTCTTAAGGAAACTGTTAACTATGAGAAGAATGGCATACCGTTCGAAAAGAACGGCAAGTGGTATGTGCACCGCAACAATGGATTGCAGAACCAATATGTGCTTTATCAGATGGATCGTCCTGATGCTCCTGCCTCAGAACAACGTGTATGGCTTGATCCAAACAAACTTAGCAATGACGGAACTGTGGCTCTTAAGGGTGTCTATTTCTCTAACAATGGCCGATATATGGCTTATGTCATATCGCGCAACGGTTCAGATTGGGAAGAGATATACGTAAAGGACTGTCAGACTGGTGCTGATACCAGCGATCATATCGTGTGGGCTAAGTTTACTGGTGCCACTTGGTTTGGCGATGGCTTCTATTATAGTGCATATGATGCGCCCGAGAAAGGTAGAGAGATATCCGCCAAGAACTCGGTACAGAAGATATACTATCACAAGATGGGCACACCGCAGTCGGCAGACGAACTGTTTTATATGAATCCTACTCAGCCTTTGCGATTCTATGGTGTTAGCGTTGATCGTGACGAGACTGCTATGATGTTGACTGAGTCGGGTATGGACAATGGCAACAACCTGTATGTTCGCGATCTTAAGAAGCCAAATTCGCAGTTCATACAGATGTGTGCCGATACACGATATCTGTATGCTCCGGTTCAGACCGTTGATGGCAAGATATACATACTAACCAATGCAGGTGCTCCAAAGTATCGCCTTATGGTGGCTGATATCGCACGTCCTGGCTTTGCCGATTGGCGTGAGGTGGTAGCCGAAAGCGATGATGTGCTACAGGATGTAACTTTTGCCGACGACCGTATGATTCTGAAGTACTCTAAGGACAATTGTACCCAGCTCTACACATATACAGTTGACGGCAAACGTATAGGCGAGATAAAGTTGCCTACATATGGCACTGCATCCATCAGTGGCAAGCGTGGAAGTAAGGAAGTATTCTATGACTTTACGTCATATACCATACCCAACTCGGTTTATCGTTACGACCTTGCCACGGGCAAGAGCACTGTACTGTTTACACCGAATATAAAGTTCCGTACACAGGATTACGTAACCGAGATGCAGTTCTATACAAGTAAGGACGGTACACGTGCTCCGCTCTTCATCACATATAAGAAGGGACTTAAGCTCAATGGCAAGAATCCTTTGTTGCTCTACGGTTACGGTGGCTTCAACCTTACTTTAAGCCCGTATTTCCTAACCAATTACATTCCGTTTATGGAACGTGGCGGTGTATATGTGCATGCTGTTTTACGTGGTGGCGGCGAGTATGGCGAAGACTGGCATGTGGCAGGTACAAAGATGCAGAAGCAGAATGTGTTCGACGACTTTATATCAGCAGCCGAGTATCTTATCGACAAAAAGTACACATCAAGCGAACGTCTTGCAATACAAGGTGGCAGCAATGGCGGATTGCTTGTTGGCGCTTGCATGACTCAGCGTCCCGACCTTTTCCGTGTATGTCTTCCGGCTGTAGGTGTGATGGATATGTTGCGCTATCACAAGTTTACTATAGGTTGGAACTGGGCACCCGACTATGGAACCTCAGAGGATTCTAAGGAGATGTTTGAGTATCTTAAGGCCTACTCGCCTTTGCATGCACTTAAGCCTGGAACAAGTTATCCTGCTACTCTTGTCACTACAGCCGATCATGATGACAGAGTTGTGCCAGCTCACTCGTTCAAGTTTGCGGCACGTCTGCAAGAATGTCAGTCAGGAACTGCTCCTGTGCTTATCAGTATAGAAACAAATGCCGGACATGGTGGCGGCAAGCCTCTTGCAAAGCGTTTGGAAGAACAAGCCGACTTGCTGAGTTTCACATTATGGAATATGGGAGTGAAGAAGTAAAAAATAAACTTAAAAAAATAGGAGTTACTGATTAGGTAACTCCTATTTTTTTATAAGTTTTCTTGCAAATTCAATTATTGTATCTTCTCCACGCAGTAGGTCGTCTTGCGATAGAGAGACAGAATAGTCTGGATCAATACCGAATTCGGTAGGTTGTTTGTCGCGGTTGTACATCGGACATGCCGAGAAGCGTATGTTCCATCCTATAGGCAACTCGGAAGAGTAGGGCATACCAGCTCCTCCACCAGTGCGGTCGCCAACAATCGTAACATTAGGGCAACACTTCATGTACTTTACAAACTCGTTTGCGGCGCTGTATACCGATCGGTTAGTCAATACAACGGTGTGTTTCTGCCATCTAACTCCCTTGCCAGGTTTAAGCCATTGCTCCTCCATAGCCGAGAACTCGTTGTGTCCTTTGCCAGTCTTATGCTGCATATATCCCACAAGAATCTTCTCGTTAGTGAATCTTGCCGCCAATTGCTCAGCCGATGAAAGCATTCCACCGGTGTTGTCACGCAAGTCTATAATAAGTCCATTGCATGGTGCGAGGTAGAAGAGTATATCGTCCAGATTGCCTGCACCAATGCCATTGGCAAATGACGAACATTGTATATAGCCTGTGTTGTCGTCAAGTCGGCGGTATTTCATACCTGATGCAATGCGATAGTCGGTACCAAGATAGCGTCTTATCAGAGTATCGCTTACGTTAGACGGATAATCTTCATGCCATGACCAGTTGCGTGCTATGTCCCACGACGAGTACATGTTGACGTGTCCGTCACGCAGTTCGGCAAGCATATTGCCTAAAACCTCAAACATTTGCGTGTCGGTCATGCCGTCATTTATCTGCTTTGAGTACTTATCATGAATAGCGTCCCAGTTGAGTCCATACTCTGCTTGCTTGTAGTCGAAGAAACAATAGTGCTCGTCAATAATTTTCCACAGAGCCTCAAAATTGCCTCGTGGATTGTCGGCATACTCATGTTCGTCTACACATGCCGACATACTGAATATGGCTATACATGCTATAGCTATATTCAGACACTTGCGGCAAAATCTATTAAATGTTATGCTCATTTATGAATGTAAAAGTTTTTCTACTTCTTCAATGCTAAGCCCCGTTCCCTTAGCTGTCTGTTGAATATCAAGTCCCATATCCAATAGACGTTTGGCAGTAGCAAGCTTTTCTTCGGTCATACCTTTAGCCATACCTTTAGCCATACCTTCTGCCAAGCCTTTCTCTCTTCCTTCAGCCAAGCCTTTCTCTTGAGCTGCAATCTCAGCCGCTGCCATACATGCCATATTGTCACGTGCAATCCAAAGGCTATTTTCATAAGCCTCCCATTCCTTTTTGGTCAGTCTGTGGCTGTCGGCATACTCTTCCAATTGCTTGAATATTTCCTTCTGTGCCGTAAACGGCATCCTGCTTAATGCTTCCATATGCTTTAAAACGTAAATCCATTTATCAAAATCTGTATCACATTCATCCACCTTCTTTTCGAAAAGTGGAAGTACCAAATAGATGAAGCGAAGTTTGTTTGACGCTATCTCTCCGCTTTCCTTATCCGCCAGAACTATATCGGTTCTGAACTTATCAAGCTCTTCTTTGTTCGAAGTGTAATTCATAAAGCAGACGGTGTATATAGGTAGAAACCTGTATGCGTCTTGCTGTTCTGTCTTACCTTTGTCCACTTGCTCGAGTACACTTCTACACGCATAACAGATGGAGCGGTCGAGAAAGTTCGGCTGCCATCTGTTTTGCATCTCCAATATAAAGCGTTCACCTGTGTCGGTTTCGCAATATACATCATAGATTATTCCTCGCTGGTCTTTGGTTGAGGGCAATTCTTCCTTGTCCCTAAAAACTACATTCTTTACTTGAAGTTCTCCAACCAACAAATCATTAAGAAAGCTAATCAACAAGTCTTTGCTGAATTCCTGTCCGAAGAGTCGTTTGAATCCCCAGTCAGTAAAAGGATTTATGTATTTTCCCATAGTGACGAGTTTTAGATGTCTCAATGCAAAGATATTGATTTTCTGTGAATTTAGTATTGTTTAAGCTTGTTTTTTCTTCCAAAAACTTGGCTAATACATGAAAGTAATGTCTACTTGTTCAGCATATACTCCAATTGTCTTACCTGCTTGTCGGCATTATGTTTGCGTTGAGTTGTCATTCCCTCAGCCTTAAATCCGTCAAGTTCTTTCTGTAATGCGTTATACTTGATGTTCTGTTTCTTTTCCTTGTATTCTTGGCGAAGGATATAAATCTTCTCGGCATCCTGCAGACCTTCTACAAATCGTTCGAAGCGTATACTTGAACGTGGACCTGGGTATATACTATAACAGTCGCCCGAAGCCCAAGTGCGGAAGCGTGAGTCGCATAGTGGGTTTTGTGTCCAACTATTGTACGACCAACGCAGATAACCGTCATAGTCGGCAGCCACAGCATGTATGGCTGTCCATGTACCCTCGGCAGGAGGCGAGAATGTAAAGGTATTAGGGAATCCCTCTACACAGCATGTATAGTAGGTGCTAATCTTGCCTTCCTTGCGACGGCGTTCCTTAACTGGTGCTGGGTAATCGTTTCCGTAGGGTATACTATAATAGTATAGATCCTTTTCAATCTCGTCGTGATATGTACCTGCAAGTGTAATCTTGAAGTCGGGGTCGGCATCCTTGATAACCTTTATAGCAGCCTTCATTGCTTCCATCGGACGTTCGTCCATAGATATTGCAGTTTTCTCGAACCATCCTTTTGCACGCAGATGCTTGGCAAAGTCTTTGAGGAACACGCCCCAATACTCTGTGTAGGCATTGTCGCCGGGTTTAGCCTTTACAAATTGTATGCGATTGGTAGCCTCGTCGTAGTAGTCGAACTGCAAGTTCCATGGAATCATGGTGTAGCAAGATATAAGTCTATCGATGCCCACCTCGTTCATCATAAACTCCACCCAACGGTCGAACACAGCATAATCGTATGTCCATGATCCGTCAATGTGTCGTATGCGTGTAACCATCGAGTCGAAGTGGTCCTCAGTCTGTCCATTCCACGGCTTGTGCATAATGCTAGTAGTAATTGAATATTGTCCAGCATCACGCAGCATTCGCATAATTGGACGCATGGCATCAAAATGCTCTTTGCTCCATAGCGGCACGTTATAGTAGCGAGCCACCGAGTAAGGGTTCTGCCAAAGGTCCAAGTTGAGGTGCCATTGTTGAGCGTCGGGCAGAGTATGTGCCAATACCTCTAAGTTTACCTCAAGATGTTGCGCCTTCATATTCGATGCACTAACAGTCATTGTTCCGATATATTTGCCAGGTTTGGCGTTGCGTGGCACGTTGATACATAGCCATAGCGGTTGTGTGGTCTTGCTCTTTACGGGCAACGATGCGTTAATGTCGAGCACATCAGCCACGAGAACCGAGTCGTAGTCGGCAGGTTTGCGGTGTCCGCAACCCGAACCATCAGGATTAAGACAATCGCCCATAACGTATCTCACAAAGTGTGTGCTTAGTGCCGATTGTGGTATAACGTCTTTGTCCGATTTAAGAGCCGACATCTCAATACGCACATCATCGAGATTGCCTTTGGTCCAAAGCACAGCCTGTGCATTGACACGTTCGCCTCGCCATGCCTTAAGCAAGGCTTTGTGTTGCTGCTTGACAGCTGGCACATCATACTTGTTGTAGCGTATATCGGTAGAGCCCCAGCTTAGTTGTACTGGTGTCTGCACCTTTGCCCATTGCGTCTCGTAGTTGGCAGGCAAAGGATAGTTGGGCTCGTTATAGGTTCCGAGAGGTGCCGCAGTAGTCTGCGCTGCGGCAATAGTGGTTATGGCGCAGAAGAGTAGGGTGTTAAGAATTCTGTTCATTCAGGTTTGAATTTATTGTTTAAACAAGTTTAGGTCTGTCGAAAAATATATGATATATGATGCAAAGTTAATGATTTTAGATTGAATAGGAAGCAATATTTTCAAGTAATATATATTAAATGGCAAAGTAATCGATGGAGTGATGTAATGAAATATCGATTAAGAACAATGTAGATTTTATGATATAAAGATTCCAAGAGGACGGGTCGGGTCTGGTCAGGAGTCAAATCTAACATGAGCATCAATATATAATCTGACATCATTGAATCTACTTTTGGCATCTATAAGAGCAAAAAGTCACCGAACAAGCTGTACGGTGTAACGTCTTTTGTTCTGACGATACCGTTATATTCAAAAGTCTCGAACGAATCCGTTACAAAAACAATTAATTTCAAATAGCGCATTGTAAATGTTAAATTGAAGGACATCAGTACTTGGTCAACCGAGCACTTGTCCAAAAGCTGAGTAACAGAACGAACCAAAACGCTTAGGAAAGTGAGCTAAAATTGGTACAACGAACTGGACACCCTACCTATTATTTATACATTAGGCGGATTTTACATCATAAAAATGTCCAATAAAAGTATATTGTATTACTTTGCCAAGTATATTGTATTACTTTGCTAAGTATATTGTATTACTTTGCCAAGTATATTGCTCATTTATAAAAATAAATATGATGAATACATACTTAGGTATTTGTAATATGTAGAAGCAAGGGCAATAAACCAGGGGAAATGTCGTTATATAATGTACAATGAAACGATTAGTCAGTATTATATATATGTGTTTGGCGGTGATCTTGCTGTCTCCGCCCAGGACCGAACGGTAGAGAACCGTCCGTATACCGACTTGCGTCCTTTGCATTTTGGTGTATTAGTGGGCACTCATGTGCAGGATGTGGAGTTGATGAATGCCGGTCCGCAGATAATTGTGGCGATGACGGTACACAGTAGGAGGCGCTTGTCACTACCGACCAAAGCCGTTGGGACCCGGGCATAAACGTGGGAGTGCTTGGCGAGTTTCGCCTTTCACAGCATTTCCAGTTTCGTGTTGCTCAGATGATGTATTTCGGTTCGCGCCACGTTGTGTTCTGCGACCTCAAGACGTTAGACGTAATGGCAAGCCCGAGGAGTTGCATCAGGACATGAAGTCGGCATATATAGCTTGCTCTGCCGACATTATTTTTGCCGCGCCACGCTTCAACAACCATCGTCCTTATCTCATGGCTGGCGTGTCGCCAATGATAAACCTCAGTTCCAAGACCAGCGACTACCTTAAGCTCAAGCGTCAGACGTTTGCCCTGGAAGTGGGCATGGAATGCGATTTCTATCTGCCTTTCTTCAAATTGCGGCCTGAGCTTAAGTTTGTTTATGCTCTTGGCAACACGCTCGACACAAAGCATCCGCAGGAGATTCGCGACAAGAACCTTCTGAAGTATGCCCAGTCGGCATCCGAGGCCAAGACCAAAATGGTGGTGTTCAGCTTCTATTTTGAGTAGTGAGATAAAGGTAGTCGTTGAGCACAGTGGTGAGAAACTCGCGGCTGTTGCCCCAGTCGGCATTGGCAGGCAATTGTATCACCCGAGCTACTTTGGCGGCAAGACTTTCTATACGTTCGTCAGATGCCTTGGCATCTGGTGCTACAGTGCGGCGCAATATGTCAGCTTGGTGAGGCGACAGTTGCGCCGCATTGTCGTATGTGGGCTTATATCCTCGGCGGGCGTAGGCAAATTCGCCAAGCGAGATGTGCATGCGGCTCATGTCGGTTTGGCGTATCACCATAGTGCCAGCAGCAAGGTCGCCAAGCCGTTGGTGGCGGCGTGTGGCGAGTATGAACACCAGTCCCAGGCAGCTCATCCATATATCAACAATCTCGCACACATATCTTAGAAACAGCGCGCCTGCCGTTGGCGACGAGCCGTCGGCCATTACCACACGTGTCTTCATGGCATATTTTCCCACGGTCTGTCCGTCAAACAGCAGTTCCGAGAGGAATGTGTAGGCAAGGGCAGGCAGAAACACGAGAAACACGTAAATGCCCTGCATGACATCGTCGCTGAATCCTGGGGTGTGGCGCAGGAATGTTCCTGTGGCGTACAAATATACAGATATCAGCACAAGGTCGATGATGCGCCCCACGATGCGGTCGCCTACGTTTGCTGGAGTCTGCTCTATGCAGACAAAATTGCCTGTTGTAATGTCCGACATATATATTCTGTTGATTTTTGATTGCAAATTTAACTTTTTTCTTTAAATTTGCCATTCATAAACACAATTATTTTAACCCGCAAGCAATGAACGAACTCACATTCATACAAAACAACATAGAAAAGTGGGAACATGTGGAGATAATGACCAAAGACCTATCGCAGGAGACGCCCGACGACATAGCCGATGCCTATAGCGACGTGACAGCCGACCTTGCCTTTGCCTACACACATTATCCTTCGTCGCGCATCGCCATGTATCTTAACAACTTGGCGGCTGTGCTCCACAACGCCATCTACCGCAACAAGCGCGAGAGACGTTCGCGCCTTATCACGTTCTGGACGCGTGAGGTGCCGGCCACGATGTATGCCGAGCGGTGTCATCTGCTTGCGTCGTTCGTGGTGTTCTGCATCAGTGTGCTTATTGGGGTGGCGTCGCAGTTGGCTGAGCCCGACTTCTGCCGGATAATCCTTGGCGACGGTTATGTGGAGCAGACGTTGCAGAACATATCCAACGGCACACCGATGGCTGTGTACGACGGTGGAGCGGAGAGCACAATGTTCCTCGGCATAACCATCAACAACATAGGTGTGGCGTTTCGCATTTTCGCCTTTGGACTTATGTCGAGCTTGTTCAGTGCCTTACTGCTGTTGTACAATGGCATAATGCTCGGCTGCTTCGAGACATTCTTCGCCCAGCATGGGTTGTTAGGCGAGTCGATGCTTGCCGTATTCCTGCATGGCACTCTTGAGATTTCGGCCATCATCGTAGCAGGAGCCGCAGGACTCGCCATAGGCAATAGTTGGCTTTTTCCAGGCACTTACTCGCGTTTCTATGCCTTCCGCCAGGGAGCAAAGCGCGGATTGAAGATTGTGGTAGGCACGGTGCCGGTGTTCATCGTTGCCGGATTCGTTGAGGGCTACATCACCCGTCACACCGAGATAGCCGACGGCTTGCGCTTAGGGTTCATACTGCTTTCCTTGGCGTTTGTCTTAGGCTACTATGTGGTGTTGCCATGGTTTCAGAACAGAAAATCATCATTCGTAAATCATTAAAAATTATCAAGATATGGGTTTCATACAGCATCAAATTTCCCCTCTTTACCGTCGCCGCACCTTCAGCGACAAGTTTACCGACACCACCGACTTCATCACCGCCAACTGGCGAGTGCTGTTGCGTATGCTCACCATTGTGTTGCTGCCTCTGTGCTTGCTGCAAGCGTTGAACGTCAATACGCTCATGTCGAGCATGTATGGCGACATGGTGGGCAACGGTGATGTGAGCGACACACTTGTGGGTTTCGCCCTCAACTATGGTGCGCTCATGGTGTTTGGAATCATAGCCACAGTATTGTTTATATGTATAGTCTATACACTCATGCAACTGTATCATGAGCAGAACGCCGACGGCACACCTGCCCATCCCAACCTTAACAGCATTACCTTCGCCCAATTTCGTCCGCTGATGATGCGCCAAGTGCGTTCGGCATGCAAGGCAATAGGGGCCTTTCTGCTCTTCTTCGTTGTGCTGATGGTGTTTATGGTGGTAGCGGCAGTGGTGTTTGCCGCAATGACCACGTCTTTAGGCTCCAACGAAGCAGGCGTTGTGTTGGTTGTCATCTTTGTATATGCCATTGTGCTTATGCTTTTGCCACCGATAGCGATGGTAGTCCCCGTATTCTCCTTTGAGAGGTTAGGCTTTTGGGCAGGCCTCAAGAAGTCGCTTGTATATGGATTCAAGACATGGCGCGGCGTGGTGGCAGTGACGATAGTTGTTGGTCTTATGGTGGGCATGGTGCTCGGTGTGCTCGGTTTGCCGTTCTTCATGATGACCATGTTCAAGGCTTTGTTTGCTGTTCAAACCTCAGGCGAATATGCTTTCACCAACTCCGTTTGGTATTCATTCCTTCAGTATCTGTCGGCCATTGTCTACGTGTATGCCAGCTACATTGGCTATGCCGTGATGCTTGTGGCGCTTGCCTATCAGTATGGTCATGCCCGCGAGAAAATTGATGGCGACGAATTCTTCGACAAAGCCAATGGTTATGACTGATACACTGGCTGTAGACACTCTGCTGATAGCCCGGTGGCGCGACAATCCTGAGTTCGACTATGACGCTGAGTTCCGAGGCTCTGGCTTTTCGCTCTGGGATTGGATTGAGCGTAGGATTGCCGATCTTGTGGACAGGCTTTTCGGCAATACTATGTTGGGCGACTGGAGCAATGTGGTGTGGTATGTGCTTGGCTTTTCGGCTATAGTGGCAATCGTGCTGTTTGTGTTCTATCGTCATCCCGAATTGCTGCATGTGTTGCGCCGTGGTGCCAAGGCTAAGGAGGAATATGAGGTGGTGGAGGACACCATCTATGGCATCGACTTTCCCGCTGCCATTGCCCAGGCCATGTCGCGTGGCGACTATCGCGAGGCTGTGCGCCTGAGCTATCTTCAGGCATTGCGCCACTTGAGCGATGCCAATATCATCGATTGGCAACCCTCGAAGACTCCCGCGCAATACGTGCGTGAATATCCCGACGAGCTGTTCAACCGTACTACCGCAGTGTTCATACGTGTGAGGTATGGCGGGTTTGAAGCCACCAAAACCATGGCTGAGACTATGACAAAGGATGTGGCAGACATCATGTCGAAAGAAACAGAGCAGAAAGGAGGCGGGCAATGAAGCGACTGCATATATATATAATAGGTATAGTGATAGCCACATTCCTCTGCTTCGCTCTTGGTCAGCGTATGCCTCGAACGTTTACGTGGAAGGCAACCTTTGCCCATGCCGACCGCCAGCCTTTCGGTTGCTATGTGTTCGACAGTGTGATGGCGCAGTCGATGCCCAAGGGGTATAGTGTGGAGCGTCGTACGTTCAAACAATTGTTAGGCAATGCTGATTTGCAGGGGAAGAACATTCTCGTGCTATGCGATTACCTTAATATGAAAGAGCTTGACTTTGAAGCCATGGACCGTCTGTTGCATCGTGGAGCCAAGATTATGCTTGCTTATCATAATGCGGGTTTCACAGAAACCGACTCCATTCTCGCCTACAACTATGGCGTGAATGTTCATCTTGGTTCACAATTTTGGTTGCCTACGGTGAAGGGTATGCTTCGCAATGGCGACCATGATCTATATGACACGGTGAGATGGCGAACAGACGACCCCATGTTCCCGCAACGCAACTATAGACTGTTCAGTCAGCTTGTGTCGGGAATCGTGATTACCGACCGCCATCGCATTGACTCCGTGAGGTATGACTCGCTTGTGCTCAGCACCCTAAACTATTCATATCCCGATGTGCAATGTCCATTCTTCCCAACGCAACTCAAGCATCTTAAGGAAAAGGCACGCAGCAAGGGCGAACTGAAACAATTGGAATGGGACTATTATGACTACGATTGCGACTGGCAAGGCAAGCAAGCGGATGAGGACACAAGCTGTGAATTCCCGGTTGCTGTGAAGCGAAAGGTGGGGCAGGGCGAGCTTATCGTCGTCTCCATGCCGTATGTCTTCACCAACTATGGTGTGCTCACCCACGAAGTCTCGCCCTTGCTGATGCGACTGATGACGCAAATAGCCGACCGCCCAGTATTGCGCACCACAAGCTACATGAAGAGTTACGACGAGTTGGAAGCCGAGATGTCGCCCATGCGCTATGTGCTTGGCAGTCGTGAGCTTAGGCGAGCGTGGTATCTGTTGGCTTTTGTCACGGTGCTGTTCTGCGTGTTCAAGGCACGTCGCCGACAGCGCATCATTCCCGTTGTGGCCAAGCCAAAGAATCATAGCTTGGAGTTTGCGCGACTCGTGGGTACGCTCTACTGGCAGCGGGGAGACAATGTAGACCTCGTGCGCAAGAAGTTCCTACTCTTTGCCGAGCGCATACGCATGACATTGGCTGTGGATATAGTAGATGCGAAACCCGATGATGCAGCCATAGCTCTCATGGCCCGCCGCACCGGACTTGACAAGGAAACCTTGGACGAGGAGATAGGTCGTCTGCGTATGGACTATTGGACCGAGGGAACGCTGAGCGACATGGAAATGCGCTGGGCGGTGGACTGCATGAACCGAATAGCAGGAAAACTGTAGAGAGAAAGTAATAACAAATGTAGAAAACAAAAAAAACGAGATATAAACAATGGAAACAAGAACCGACCTTACTGCCTTTGCCCGAAAGACGGGCGAGATAAAGCAGCGTATAGCCGAAATAATTGTAGGACAGACAGAAGCCGTGGACCTGCTGCTCACATGCGTCATTGCCGACGGACATGTGCTGCTTGAGGGAGTGCCTGGAGTGGCAAAGACTTTACTCGCACGTCTTGTGTCGCGACTCATCGACGCGCGTTTCTCGCGTGTGCAGTTCACTCCCGACCTCATGCCGAGCGATGTTCTCGGCACATCGGTGTTTAATATGAAGACATCGGAGTTTGACTTCCATCCCGGACCTGCCTTTGCCGACATTGTGCTTGCCGACGAAATCAACCGTGCTCCTGCCAAGACTCAGGCTGCACTCTTCGAGGTTATGGAGGAGCGCCAAGCCACTATCGACGGCACGTCTTATGTCATGGGCGATGTCTACACCATCATTGCCACGCAGAATCCGGTGGAACACGAGGGCACGTATCGTTTGCCCGAGGCACAGCTCGACCGCTTCCTGATGAAGATAACGATGGGTTATCCTTCGGTGGAAGAGGAGGTGGAGATATTGAACCGGCATAATGCACGCTCCAATTTCTCGCGTCTTGACGATGTGCAGCCCGTGATAACCAAGGACGAGTTGCTCGGTCTGCGTGACATGCTCGACAGTGTTGTGGTCGACGCTTCTTTGTTGCGCTACATTGCTCAGATAGTTGCCGAGAGCCGTGAGTCAAGAGCTGTGTATGTGGGATGCTCGCCTCGTGCGTCGGTTGCCATGCTTCAGTGTGCCAAGGCTTACGCTTTGCTTCAGGGTCGCGACTTTGTCACTCCCGACGACATAAAGACTGTTGCCCCCTACGTGATGCAGCACCGACTGCAACTCACTGCCGAGACCGAGATGGAGGGATTCACTCCCTTGGACGTGGCAAGAAAACTAATTGAAAAGGTGGAAGTGCCTAAGTAAACAAAACACAGAGAGAATGTATCTTACAACCCGTTTCTACGCATTCGCCATAGTTGCCATCCTGCTGCTCGCAACCGGCAACTACAGTGCTCCGTTCTACACTGTGGGCATGGCGGCAGTGTGGCTGCTCCTCGCTGCCACCATTGCCGATATTGCAATTCTTTACAGTAGGCGTGGCATTGTTGCCTCGCGACAGCTTGCCGACAGACTGTCAAACGGCGACGACAACGACATACGTCTGCGCGTGGAGAGTAGCTATCCCTTTGCGTTGAGGCTAACTGTCATCGACGAGACTCCGTTTGTGTTTCAGCGTCGCGACGTTGACTTCCTGCTGAGGCTGAAGCCACGCGAGGGCAAGACAATAGTGTATAAGCTGCGCCCCACGCAGCGTGGGGTGTATGGCTTTGGCAGAATACGTGTGTTTGTGAGGTCGGCTTTGTCGCTTGCCGAGCGTCGCTACACATGCGGCGAACCTCAGGATGCCAAGGTCTATCCCTCGTATCTCATGCTCCATAAGTATGAGTTGCTTGCCATGAACAACCGCCTTACCGAGATGGGCGTGAAGCGCATACGCCGTGCTGGCAACAACACTGAGTTTGAGCGTATAAAGGAATATGTGGAGGGCGACAACTACCGTTCGCTCAACTGGAAGGCATCTGCTCGCCGACATCAGCTTATGGTGAATGTCTACGAGGACGAGAGGTCGCAGCAGATAGTGTCGGTCATCGACAAGGGCAGGCCTATGCAGCAGGCGTTCCAGGGCATGACTCTGCTCGACTATGCCATAAATGCCTCGCTCATGCTATCCTATGTGGCTGTGAGCAAGGCCGACAAGGCAGGACTTGTATGCTTTGCCGACCATACCGACACATTCGTTGCCCCATCGCGCCGTCATGGACAGATGGAGCGGTTGCTTGACGCTTTGTACTCGCAGCAGACAAGGTGGAGCGAGAGCGACTTCGGGGATATGCTTGCCACTATCAACAAGCGACTCACCAAACGCTCACTGCTTGTCGTGTACACAAGCTTTGCCAACACCCAGGCCATGACGCGCCAACTGCCTTATCTCAAGCAGCTTAACTTGCGGCATAAAGTGCTTGTGGTGTTCTTCGCCGACAACGAGATGCGCGACTTCGTCAACAGTTCTCCACGCTCTACAGAGGAATACTACCAGCACGTGATTGTGGAGAAAATGCTCTATGAGCAGCGACTCATCGTGTCGCAATTGCGCCAGCATGGCATATTGAGTATGCTAACCACGCCGCAGAACCTATCGGTGGATGTGGTGAATAGGTATCTGGAACTGAAGGAGAGGCAGGCTATATAGGCTTCAGATGAAGTATATACAATATTAAATATTTGATTACTGAACTTCTGATAGTTCATTTAGATTATTTACTAAGAAATGATTACTCCCAAGGAATATTACTCTTCGCGGATGGATTCGCTTGCTGCACGCATAGCAATACACCGTCGTCGCAACCGACTGTTTGTGGGTGGCGAGATAGCGTCGTTTGCCCTTTTCATTGCTTTCATATTTGCTTACGCTCAGTTGGAGTGGGGCAGTATGGGCGTGTGGGCTGCTGTGTTGTCGATAATAATATATGTTGTGATACGCCGCATGGACGAGCAAAACGAGGCCCGGACAGAGTGGCTTGAGGCTTTGCGCGAGGTTTGCAGCAGAGAGTTGGCCTATCTCGATGGCGACTATTCTGCCTTTAACGATGGCGAACGCTATGCCGACCCGCAGCATCCTTTCACTATGGACATGGATGTCTTTGGCAATAAGTCGCTCTTTCAGCGCATCAACCGCAGTGTGACAACGGGTGGCAGCGACCGACTTGCCGCCTTGCTTTCGGCTGAACCTATAGGCAAGGATGGCGTAGTGGCTGACTGTGCCGATGTTTTTGACGCTGAGCTTTCGCCTGTAGAGCGCATTCGTCAGCGTGGCGATGCCATTGCCATTCTTGCGCATTGCCCTGATTGGCGCACCGAGTTCTGTGCTGTGGGCATTGCCGAAAAGATAAACACCGATGCCGTGGCTCGTGCCATGCGCGATGTGAGTGATGTTAAGGTGGGCAAATGGGTTATGTCGCCCCTGACTATGGCTGTGGCTATGTTCATGGGGATAGGACTGATAGCCACCATTGTGCTTGCTGCCATGACCGATGTGCCTTCTAATGTGGCTGTGGTGTGGGCGTTGGCCCAACTGGGCATTGTGCTTGGATTGTGTCATGCAAAACTTATGGAGATAAGCCGCACTGTGGGCAAGCTGCATGGACAGATGGCTGCCTATGTTAAGTTGGTGAGGATCATCAGCGAGGACAGAGGGTTAAACGAAGAAGGAAGAGGTTTAAACGAAGAGGAAAGAGCGAAGAGTGAAGAATCCGTATATAGGGTGGACAAGGGACTTATAGGCAGGCTTGTTGGTGCTACGGGAGGAGCTATAGGCTCGTTTCGCGAGATAGAGAAGATTCTTGCAGGGCTTGACCGCCGTGGAAACATACTTGGACTGATATTCGCGGATATATTCACACTCAGCGACTTCCGTCTGCTGCGCCGTTTTGCCTTGTGGCAGCGTCACTATACTATGCAGATGAGCCGTTGGATAGCGGCTGTGAACGAGATGGATGCTCTTGTGTCGATGGCTACGTTCTGCTATAACGAGCCTCAGGGAGTAAGGGCTGAGGTGGTGAATGGCAATGATGTGGTCTGCGAGGCTCGCGGATTGTATCATCCCTTCATTGGCTCTCACGCTGTGCGTAACGACTTCAATATTGCCGAACGCAACTATTATATAATAACTGGTGCTAATATGGCTGGCAAGAGCACTTTCCTTCGCTCGCTCGGGGTGAACTGGATTCTTGCCATGAACGGTCTGCCAGTGTTTGCCGACCAGTTGCGCATCTCTGTCTTCCCGCTATTTACAAGTATGCGCACCACCGACGACTTGACGCGTGGCATAAGCTATTTCAATGCCGAACTGTTGCGCCTGAAGAGTTTGATAGCTTTCTGTGCCTCGCACGACAACACGCTCATCATTCTCGACGAGATACTCAAAGGCACCAACTCTGCCGACAAACTCGGAGGTTCGCGCCTTTTCCTCGAATATATGTCCAATAAGCGTGTCACAGGCGTCATAGCCACCCACGACCTTGAACTCTCACGTCTTGCCGATGAGCAACCAGAACGTTTCCACAACTATTGTTTTGAGATAGAGCTTGGCACTGATGTGACCTACACATACAAAATAACGCAGGGCGTGGCACGCAACCAGAATGCCACGTTCTTGCTGAAAGAACTGCTGAAATAGACAAAAAAGCATTCACTTATTCTTTTTATGTAATTAAAAGATGTAATTTTGCACGTATGAAACAAAATAAAGTATCCTTGAGCAGCAAGCAATATGCTGTGCCGTTCGTACTCATCACCTCACTGTTCTTTATGTGGGGTTTTGCACGCGCCATACTTGACGTGCTAAACAAGCATTTCCAGAACGAGCTCGACATAACCATAACCCAGTCGTCGCTCATTCAGGTAACAACCTACCTTGGCTATTTTCTTATGGCTATCCCAGCCGGACTCTTTATCAACCGCCGAGGCTATAGAAGTGGAGTAGTGCTTGGACTCTTGCTCTTTGGGCTTGGTTCGCTTGCCTTCATACCTTGTTCGGCAGCCGGAACCTTTTATGCCTATCTCATTGCCTTGTTTGTTATAGGCTGTGGACTGGTTTTCCTTGAGACATCCGCCAATCCTTATGTAACCGAACTTGGACCCAAGGAGACGGCAACAGCACGTCTCAACTTCTCGCAGTCGTTTAATGGTGTAGGCTCTATGTTTGCCACATTGGTAGTGGGCAGTTTCCTATTCCAAGACAGCGGAACAGGTGATTTGGGCAGTGGCTCAGGCGGCAATGCCGTAGTGCCATATGCCATTATGGGTGCCGTGGTGATGGTTATTGCCATTATCTTTGCCCGTGTCAATCTGCCAGAGATACATCATGATGACGATAACGACACACAAGAGGGAGGATACAATCTCTCGCGTCTGTTCTGCAACTCTTGGTTTGTCTTCGGACTCCTTGCGCTTCTTGCCTACGAGGTAGCCGAGATATCAATCAATTCATACTTTATCAACTTCGTAACCGGTCAGGACTGGATGTCGGCAGCAACCGGCTCTACTATCCTTACCGTGGCTCTTGGTCTTTTTATGCTTGCCCGTTTTGTGGGTGCGGCTATTATGAGCAATATGGCTGCAGAGAAGTATCTGCTTATCTGTGCTGTAGGTTCGGTAGTGTGCATAGCTGTAATGCTGCTTGATTTAGGCAAGACAATATCTGTAGGCGCATTGCTTTGCAACTATATGTTTGAGGCTATAATGTTCCCTACAATCTTCTCGCTTACGCTGCGTGGACTGGGTGGATTGACCAAGAGTGCCTCGTCTATATTGATGATGACACCGGTAGGTGGTTGCGGTTTCTTGCTTATGGGCTTGGTTGCCGATAATACAGGCAATATGGTTGTGCCTTTCTTTATTCCGCTCATAGGCTTTGCCTTTGTCATGGCTTACGCATACAAGTGTGTTAAGCGAGGATAAAAATAATAGTCTGTTTATAGCTGATATTTGCAAAAAATAAGTATCTTTGTGGCCAATATACAAAAATAGGCCAATGATGAAAAAATCAACGCTAACAACGTTATTTATATGTGTCATTGTCGCTATGCAAACTGCTATATCATGCTCGCCGGCAGCCGATAACGGAGCTCAACTGCGACGTGAGCGTCTACGAAACCTTGACGACTCTATTACAGTTCTTGCCCCGTCTGTGCTCGACAGTATAAACAGTGCTATTGACAATACACAACAGATGCTTGCCAAAAAGCAAGCCAACAATACTATAACCATATCCGATAGTCTTGCATTGCAGGAGTATCGGATGTGCTTGGCACGTTACTATTGGCTTTCCGACCATCCCGAGAAAGCCGATACTATCGTGCAAGACATTATTAACTTTGCATATCGTCAGGATGGCGGCTACTACGATAAACACAAGGTGTGCCGCTCTGAAAGACTTAACTCCTTATTGGCTAACGCCTTTCAATTGAAGGCAGCACGCAACCACAATTTTCATCGCGAACCTAAACAAACGCTACAGCTTTATACCGAGTCGTACAGACTTTTGTTTCGGAGCGACAACAAGGAAGCATTGCCAAAGGCATGTGCCAATCTTGCCGATGCTTATATTCAGGTGAACGATATTCCTGGTGCCGCCAAATGGTACCGCAGAGCACTGTTTCTTGTCGACTCGCTGGAACTTCCAAAGAAGGAGAATATAACACTCTATATGGGACTTGCACAGATATACCTTTCTTTGCATGACTTCCGTACGGCACAAATATATTATAACGAAACCGAACGTTATTTTGATTTGATGTCGCCACAGATGCAGGCTTATCATGTCAACAACCTAGGCAACTTCTATTATTATACCAAGAACTATCCAAAGGCGCTTGATACATTCAAGCGAATGGAGCGTTTGCTTATAAAAAGAGGTATGACCAATAAGTTCGACATGTATCTGTGTCGTATAAATCTTGCCGATGTGTATCTTAATCTTGGACAGCTAGACGAAGCACGTCATTGTCTTGAGTTGTGCGAACCTTACTTTCATAAGAATGGAGATGCTACGGCTCTGTATTATTGCAACACCATACATATTGGCATAGCAGCACGTCAGGGCAATGCGGCAGAGGTGGAACGTGTGCTTCGTAGTGAGCACCTTGCGCACGAGATGCCATATACTATGGTCAACATACGCAATCAGTATATGCGCCAATATTATGAACAGAAGGGAAACTACCGTCAGGCATACGTCAATCTGCAAGCCAATATCAACTATGATGACTCGCTCGAGCACAACCGCTCGAATATGCGTTCGGCCGAGATTATGTCTCGATTTACTGCCGATACGCTAAAACTGCATCACGACCTTGCGCTTGAGCACAAGAACGCTATGATACAAACAGCAAATATGAAGACCACGGTGGCTGTATCTGTAGCCATCATGCCGTTGATGTTGCTCGTTTTGTGGATGATGTATATGCGCAAGAAACAGTTGCAAAATCAGGTTAGTATAATGAACTTAAAGCTAAACAATGTGCGCAACCGTATATCGCCACACTTTATGTTTAATGTGCTGAACAACAAGATTGTGAACTCAAGCAAGGAGGAGGCTTCAGAACTTATGGAGCTTGCACGACTGATACGCACCAATCTCGACATGTCGAGTCAGCCATATATGTACCTAAACCGCGAGCTCGAGTTTGTAGAGCAATATATTAAGGTGGAGCGTTATTTGTTAGGCGACGATTTCGACTTTACTATAGATATTGCTCCCGATGTAGACACAGCCAAGGTTAGAATACCGGCTATGTTCTTGCAGATACTAACCGAGAATGCCATAGTGCACGGTCTGAAAGGTTTGGAAGGACACAAGCAACTGCACATATGCATACGTAGGGATAAAGACATAACCATAATAAGTGTCAGGGACAACGGTCCTGGCTTCAACGCACGCCGTGCACTGAAGAAAGGCACCGGACTTGGCATTATATCGCAGACTATTGCCGTGACCAATGAGCACAACAAGCATAAGATGCGATTCGAGATAATAAACCGTGAGGACAAAGAGGGCAACGTAGTGGGATGCGAGGCAACACTGAAGATGCCTGACAACATAACATTTAAATAAAAACAGACTTATTATGAATATAGTGATTGTTGACGACGAGAAGAGCTGTGTTAAGGCGCTCGCCGATAAATTGAATGAATATGACGACACCAATCTTGTGGGTGTGGCATACAATGGTATGGACGGTCTTAAGCTTATGAGCGAGCAGAACCCCGACCTTATGTTTCTTGACATCGAACTGCCAGACATATCGGGTATAGAGTTTCTGGAGCGTATAGAGAGCATAAGCGACGGACGTTGCCGTGTGGTTATGTATACAGCGCATGGCAGATATATGCTTCCGGCATTTCGCAACAAGGCGTTCGACTATCTAATGAAACCTATAGATGATGCCGAACTGCGCACAATATTGCGCCGAGCTTGTATCGACCGACGTCCTAATGTGCCACAATCGGCATCAGTTAAAATGCAGGACGATACAAACCCGGCGCTCGAGGCACTCAACAGTGACGGTATTGCAAAGCGCAACGATGGAAAATTCCTTATATATACCAATTCTGTAGACTTCCTGCTTGTTGACATTCGCGACATAGGTGTATTTACCTATAATCACGAGTTGCGTACATGGGAAGTAACAGTATCAGGTCGTAAGGACCCAATTCGCCTAAAGCGCAATGTTAATAGCGACATGATAATGGAACTCGACGACACCTTGGTGCGTGTGAGCCAAAAACACATCATAAATCTGGGCTATCTTATAGAAGTAGCAGATAATACCTGCCATTTCTATCCGCCATTCGAAAAACTCGATGACGTTAAGGTAGGGCGCTTCTTTAGAAAGAAACTAATCGATCGGTTCAGCAGCTTTTAGTCATTTGTATTTATGGTACAGTGTTATGGTTAAGGCGTGGCCTTAAGCCAAGAGCATTGCTCGGCGCAGGCTGCTTATACTGTTGTTGATAAATTTCTTAAGCTGGATAAACAACTTTTGTTTGGTTCTGGTTTCTACTGCGTAATTTTGTGATGTCATAAATTTCTTGTTTTTGAGTTGTTAATTACTTTTGTTGCTTTATTTAATGATAACTTTGCAAAGATAGGCTTTTTTGTTGAGAAATAATGTCGTAAAAATGTTAAAAAGCAGATAAATGTGGAATAAATAGCAAAAAAATGGATCAAATGAAATATACAAATGATAATGTGTTGCAAAAAGTAAGAGGGTGTGTAATTACACACCCTCTTGTTATTTAAGTTTTATTCCAAAGTTGCCAACTTCTATCAGACGGCGTTTGTATAACTCGCCTACTGCACGCTTGAACACCTTTTTGCTCACTTGGAATTGGCGTTTTATGTCCTCTGCATCGCTCTTGTCGCCAAGGTAGCAAGTGCCACCATTGTCTTTAAGATATTGTAGAAGAGTTTCCGAGAAGTCGAGTGTCTGCTGGCGTCCTGTAGGTTGCAGCGTAACATCAATCTTACCGTCTGGTCTTACAGTATTGATGTAACCCTTTACGCGGTTGCCCGTATGCAGATAGCGAAATACCTGATCCTCGTAAACCAGACCAGGATAACAGTTGTCTATAATAACCTTAAATCCCATCTCTGTCTTCTGCCATACCAGCAGGTCAACCTCTTGGCCGTGGTTGTAGAATGGGTGTCGCTCGCTGAAGTATCGCTCTATCTTTGCCGATGCCATAATACGATACGACTCCTCATCAATATGCACGTGTACTATGTAGCTTTCGCCTTTCTGCATGCGCTTCTTTTGTTCGCGGAAAGGACAGAAAAGGTCTTTCATTAGCCCCCAATTGAGAAAAGCACCGTATTCGTTGACCCATGAAACCTCAAGGTAAGCAAAGTCGCCTACCTTGCAAAGTGGATGCTCAGTGGTAGCTACTGGACGTTCGTCCTGGTCGAGATAAATAAACACTTCCAGTTCATCGCCAGGCTTAGCACCTTCAGGTACGTAGCGTTTGGGCAGCAATATTTCTCCCTCGTTGCCACCATCGAGATATAGTCCGAAGTCAACTTCCTTGACAACGGTCATCTTGTTGTAATCACCAAGTTTTATCATATATTCTGTTTTGTTCTTAGTTGTTATAACGAATAGTTCCCACAGAACTCACAGAATACACAGAAGCCTACGGAGTTAAGCTTTTAGAATCCACAGAGCGTATAGACGCTACGCGTCATACGACAGAAGGCACAGAATTGATTGCTTATGTACAAAGTTACGTATGTAATACATAACTATATACCACGACGCTTCGCAAGCAATCATTTCTGTGAGTTCTTGCCTCGCGAAGCGTAGGCAATTCTGTGAATTCGAAAAGCTTAGGTCCGTTAGGCTTCTGTGTATTCTGTGAGTTCTGTGGGAGGTACATTTGTGGAAGGTGTATGTATTGGAGGTACATCCCCAATCTTTCCGTCCTCAATATGAATAGTGCGGTCGGTTATCGATGCCAAGTGCTCGTCGTGTGTCACTATAACGAAGGTCTGACCAAACTTATCTCTTAAGTCGAAGAACAGTTGGTGCAGCTCGGCTTTGTTTTTAGAGTCGAGCGAACCAGAAGGTTCGTCTGCCAACACCACAGCAGGATTGTTGACAAGAGCGCGGGCAACAGCCACACGTTGCTTTTCTCCTCCCGACAGTTCGGCAGGCTTGTGCGATGCACGTTCTGAAAGATTCATAAATTCAAGCAATTCCATAGCACGTTGGCGAGCCTCTTTGTTGCTCTTGCCAGCAATGAAGGCTGGAATCATAATATTTTCAAGAGCAGTGAATTCTGGCAGAAGCTGATGAAACTGAAATACAAAACCTATATGCTGGTTGCGGAAGTCGCTCAGTTTTTTTGTGTTTAAGGTTCCAACGTCAACACCGTCTATTACTACCGAACCACTGTCTGCACGGTCGAGTGTACCCATTATCTGCAGCAGTGTGGTTTTGCCTGCACCACTCGGACCTACGATGCTCACCACCTCGCCCTTATTTATATGCAGGTCGATGCCTTTAAGCACCTGCAGCGAGCCGAAACTCTTGGTTATACCTTTGATGTCTATCATATTATATATATTTACTTCCTAATCAAATTCTTTTTAATCCACTTGTTAAGTGTCTCGTAAGCACTTTGGTCCTCAGTATGCTGCGGTTGTGCAAATGTCATTTCTTCCATTGCATCGCCGTGCTGGTCGGGGAATATTATCATAATGTTCTTGCCAGAGAAGTGGCGTTGAATCTCGTCGGGCAATCGTTCAAGTGCATTCTTGAACGACACAGTGCCCTTGCGTGCTGTAACGATGATGAATAACTGGTCGTTGGAAATGCTGGCAGCAATGTTGGGCATCTCGGCCCAATGTACCATTGTTGTGAACGAAACCCTCATCTGTTGATGCTTATTGTGTACATATTGCTCAATCAGTGGCAGCACGTCTTCGCGTCCGTAGAACTCGGTATGGCACTCCATATTTACTGCCATACGGCACAATCGTTCCAACCAGCGGTAGAAGCCAGGCTCAAATTGGGCTCTTGACGGAACTGCAACCTTAATGCGACGTATGGTGGATAGAGGCTGGTTTAGTCGAGCCATTATTATCTGTGAGTTAAGTCCATTGAACAAACTCTGGTGGAAAGCGCCCCAAAACTTCTGTGAAACCTCAGGGTGCATGTGCATGCCTATAAGCACGTCAGTAGCACGAAACTCCTTAAAGGCATGTCTGATGCCGTTGGCAATATTGGCAGCCACGCGCACCTGAGTTTGCATAGACATGTCGGCGGCAGCAGCATACTTGGTCATACGGTCAAGCAACTGTTGTCCTTGTTCCTGGTTGCGTCGCATGTCTTCGTCGTCGTACACCACGTTGAGGCCCACAAGAGTTGTGGTGTTCTTAGGATTACGCATCATCATCGCCACGTTTACAAGACGCTGGGCATATTCTGGATACTTCATAGGTATCAGTATCTTCTCGTCTGTGTTTGCCTTCTGGTCGTTGTCGTCGGGCATTTCTTTGTCGCGTAGTGTTATCTGCTGAGCCGACCGCTCTGTCATCATAGAAGAAATGATGCACGTGAAAAGAATCATTACAACCACAGCGTTAAGCATGTCGTCGGTTATAAGAGGCACGCCAGGTTCAACCTCAATCCTCATTCCTATCATAAGCATGGCTATGGCACCGGCAGCATGAGCGGATGTCAAGCCAAACATCATGTTGCCAGATGATACGGGTAGCTTGAATATAAATGCCGCAACGTATGCTGCTATAGCCTTGCCCAATGTTCCGAGACTGGCAATGCATAGTACCACCATTATGATGTCGCCGCCCTCGAACAACACGCGTACATTAATAAGCATGCCAACACCTATAAGGAAGTAGGGTATGAAGAGAGCATTGCCTATAAACTCTATTCGGTTCATTAGCGGTGATACGTGCGGTATGAATCTGTTTAGAATTAAGCCGGATAGAAAGGCTCCGATGATGCCCTCAAGTCCAAGTGCCTCGCCAAAGGCAGCACTCATGAAGAGCATAGACATGACAAAGATAAACTGCATCACAGCATCGCTGTAACGACGCAGAAACCAGCGTGCCAAGCGTGGAATGATGAAGGCAAGCACCAGGCAATATGCCACAAACTTGCCTACAAACATAAGCCAGAACAATACACCGGCATTGCCTTTATACGATTCTACTATGGCAGCCAGTATAACAAGTGCCATGAGCAGGGCAAGCATTGACGAACCCACACTTAGCGTTACGCTTGGCTTTTTCTGCAGGCCGTAGCGTCCTACAATAGGATAAGCAATGAGTGTGTTGGATGCCATGATGCATCCAAGCAGCAAGGAGGCAAACTGCGAATAGTGAAGCAGACTGATGCATCCGACATATGTAAGCAAGAAAGGCAAGCCACAAGTAAGCACGCCAAAGATGCCGAACTGTCTTGAGTTGCGTTTAACACCCTCCATGTCCATCTCAAGCGATGCCAGGAACATTATGTAGTAGAGGCCCACTTTGCCGAATAACTCAAACGAGTCGTCGCGTACTAATATGTTGAAGCCATACTTGCCCACTGCCACACCAGCCAATACCATTCCGATGATGTGCGGAATGCGAAGCTTGCCCATTATGATAGGGGCAAAGAGGATGATGAGCATAACCACGAAGAATATCAGGGTGGGGTCGGTTATGGGGAAGTAACTGGCAATGTTGGTCATAAGATGTCGGTTTGAATATGTTGAATGTATGGGTGCTTGTTTTACTGACTGCAAAGGTACTGAAAATTTAATCAAAGATGCGGTGCTTTCTCCCATTTATTTTGTATTTTTGCAAGTGCTATATGCATCTAACGTAGACAAATACAACAATAAAATATGAAGATACTTACAGGAGCCCAGATTAGAGAGCTCGACCAATACACTATTGACCACGAGCCAATAGCTTCTATCGACCTTATGGAGCGTGCCTCACGAGCCATAACACAGGCAATTACCACACGCTTTGAATCTACTACACCAGTTGTGGTGTTTGCAGGTCCAGGCAACAACGGAGGCGATGCGCTTGCAGTATCGCGCATGCTGTCGGAGAAGGGATATATTGTAGACGCTTATCTGTTTAATATACACGGCACATTGTCGGATAATTGCGAGAAAAACCGCGATCGTCTAAAGAGTGAGGGACTTGTTCACTCGTACACAGAAGTAACATCCAACTTTGACCCTCCAAAACTAACGCAACAGACATTGGTTATTGACGGTCTTTTTGGCTCGGGTCTTAACAAGCCACTTACAGGTGGATTTGCCTCGCTTGTTAAATACATCAATCAGTCTACGGCACGTGTAGTAAGTATAGATATGCCGTCTGGACTTATGGCCGAGGATAATTCTGCCAACAACTCGGCTGCCATCATACGTGCAGACCTTACGTTGACACTTCAGTTTAAGAAACTCTCCATGTATTATGCCGACTGCCAGCAGTATCTTGGCAAGGTGCAGGTGCTCGACATCCGTCTGTCAAAGGAGTATGTAAAGAGCATTCCTTCGCCATTCTCTACGGTTGATGCCGAATACATACGTAAAAATATGCTGACACGTGACGACTTTGCGCATAAGGGCACTATGGGCAACGCCTTGCTTATTGCTGGTACTGAGGGCATGGCTGGTGCGGCTGTATTGGCCTCGAAGGCGTGCTTGCGCAGTGGTGTTGGCAAGCTTACAGCACTAACTCCTCGATGCAACACTACCGTTATGCAGATATCAGTGCCAGAGGCTGTGCTTGCTATCGATCAAGAGAACTATTACTCTGAGGCAGTGGCTGCCGATGAGTTTGATGCTGTAGGTATAGGTCCAGGCTTGGGCAAGCAAGAAGGTTCGGCATTAGCTTTGATGTCGCAATTGCAGCAGACTCAATGTCCGGTAGTGCTTGATGCCGATGCCTTGAATATGCTTGGCTCGCACGGCACATGGATTAGTCAGTTGCCTGACAATATGATATTGACACCGCATCCACGCGAACTTGACCGTCTGGCTTCAACCACATGCCATAGCGACAGCGAGCGTCTTGCTGTAGCACGTGATATGGCTGAAAGCTTGCGTGCGTATATAGTGCTAAAGGGACATTATACGGCTTTGTGCTTGCCTGATGGCAATGTTGTGTTTAACACTACCGGAAATTCGGGTATGGCAACAGCTGGTAGCGGCGACGTGCTTACTGGTATCATTACGGGTTTGTTGGCACGTGGCTACTCTCGCAAGAATGCTTGTCTTACAGGTATATATCTACACGGACTTGCAGGAGATATTGCTGCAGCGCGTGTAGGCAAGGAATGTATGATGGCAAGCGATATTATTGCCGCGCTGCCTGAGGCATTTAAGGCAATGTACTAAGCAGGCACGTAGCATAGGGCTTGAGCTTTGTTGCTTGTATAATTGAGCTAACCTATATAATAACAAGAATAAATAAAATGAAGAAGTTACTAACATCAATATTCCTCACAACCGTTGCCGCCACTACAGCAATGGCTGGAGGCGAGAAGAAGGTAGACGGATTGGACTACTATCTGCCTAAGACTGCGGTGCGCATGCAGGTGCTTGTGGAGAAAACATCAATTATGCCTGGGCAGTTGGCCGACTATTCGGAACTCTATTTCAAAAAGAATGCCTCTACAACTCCACAGACTACCTATCGCATTGTGGGTGTAAACTTTACATCGGAGGGTCAGCCAGACACCGACAAGAAGTTTACTGTGGCTGTAGACAAGAAGCACAGTGTGTTCACCATCGACTGTGCTCCAAACGGTGTGCTACGTGCTATCAATACAAAGGGTAAGGCTTTGCCACGTCCAAAGGTATTTCGTGCAGCACAAAAGGCTGCTCCGCTCAATCCGCGCGACTATATGAGTCAGGACATTCTTGCTGCCGCCAACTTGCCTAAGATGGCTCAGCTTGTGGCACAGGAGGTATATGATATTCGCGACTCACGCAACCAATTGTCGCGTGGCGAGGCCGACAATATGCCTAAAGATGGCGAACAATTACGTCTTATGTACCGCCAACTCGACACACAGGAGCGTGCACTTATGCAGCTGTTTACAGGCACTGTATCTACCGATACTACAGAGACAGTGTTGACTTTTGTACCGCAGCCAGCCGATCAGCGTCGTGTGCTCTTCCGTTTCTCTAAGCGATTTGGACTGACAACAGCCGATGATTTCTCTGGAGAACCTTTCTATCTTAACGTAGAGAACGAGGGAATTATTGCCGACGTGCCAGCAGATGCCTCGAAGGCAGACAAGGAGAAGGACGACTTTAGTCTTGGTGTTAATCTGCCAGGAAAGATTCGCCTTACAATAACTAAGGCAGACGGCACTCCTGTTGCATCGTATGAGACTGATGCGGCCCAGTTTGGTAGAGTGGTGATGCTTAACGGTGCCCTCTTCGGAAAGAAGTTTACATCCGATATTGTGCTCGATCCTACAACAGGTGCTGTGGTTGAACTTAAGACACAGCCGTTGGATTAAGCAACTAAAATATTCCACAAATTATTTGACTTTCTGTCAATTAATCTCATGGGTTTATGAATACGTATTCATTGGCTTACGAATACGTTATCGTCGGCTTATGAATACATTATTGTTGGCTTATGAATACGTAATTGTTGGCTTACGAATACGTTATCGTTGGCTTACGAATACGTTATCATTTTTAGCCTAAATAAAGTAGACCTTTTAATGAGCTTTTATTACATAAAAGAAACAACCGGCAAAACCTTATGAACAAGGTTTTGCCGGTTGTCTTTTTCCTGGCTTCGTCATTGCATCACCAAAAAATTCTGACTTCGTCACTCAAAAAATACGTGTTTTTTGAGTGACGAAGTCAGAAAAAAAAGTAGTCTCTCTGTTTTGATGCACCTTTTGAGGTTGTGTGTGGTGACTTCGCAGGGATTAAAACCCTGGACCTTCAGAACCGAAATCTATTCATCTAATATAACTTACCCGCTTGTTAATCAATATATCATACGATATTAAAAAAACTCATTTGCGGAAATACAGCGGAATTTATTCAAAATCTTCGGTATTTCGCTCTATAATGCTACTTGGAATCAGAATGAGTTTTCCTTAACTTCCTTTCGAAGTTTGTCTGCTTCCTTCATACTTTGAATCTCTTCTTTTGTTGGCTTATGTTTCTTACGTGGAAATGTATAATTTGTTATGCTGATTTCATACTTGTACTCATGCTCATCCTTGTCCTGGGACAAAATTATTGATATCCCTTTACTCCCAACAAGAAACTCCGCAACCATAAGATTTGGCTCTTCGTCGAAGTCAAGAATAGAAACATCTTCTTTTAGTTTGTAAGGCTCGCCATAACGTTTAGAAAACTTTTCTACGAACACATAGCAATCGTGAATCATATCATCAAGATATGAAGCATCCCTTTCTAATGATGTCAATCTAACGCAGTTCAATTCGTTCTCCTCAAAGCAAGCTCTTACGTCCATCAACTCTCTTAGACCATTCTGCTGACTAAACTCAAAGCGTTTATCAAAGTGCATTTCATATTCGTCGAAGCCTGTTTTTCTTACGTTTTCTTTGTCGCCACCAAAAGCCTTCGAAGCCATTACTTCCTGTTTAGTCATGCCGAATCGCGTGTCACCCCAAGCTATCAAAGCCAAGGAATCTTCGATAGCTTGTACCTTTGCAAGGCTATCCTTCCTGAGACTGTCTACTTTTTCAAGAGCAACAGATTCTTTTTTTACTGCACCTACGCACGATACCATAGCAAAGGCAACCATGAATAGTAAAATATTCTTCATACTTATTAGTTTTAAGACATTCTCTACCCCAGTTCGGGATAAGAATAGTTCATAAAAAAGTTGGTAATCTCACAAGTATTTTGTATCTTTATAAGTGAAATCAAATAGTTACAATATTTGATATGACTACCGATTACAAATTTAGATAAAATTTCCGAATTATAAGCCAGTTGGGATAAAAAACAGA
>ERZ1035006.363-NODE-363-length-36701-cov-8.520166_pt1 | contig 36701 bp, 34 predicted proteins | sample MGYA00520694_ERZ1035006 | MGnify/ENA primary metagenome ERZ1035006 (study PRJEB33766, sample SAMN09781746) | gut metagenome | biome: gut microbiome | host: Homo sapiens | place: Madagascar | study: EMG produced TPA metagenomics assembly of the PRJNA485056 data set...
TCTTTTGGTAATTTGTTATAATTGTTTCAATAAACAGAAAGAAATGGGAGAGGTGAACTATGAATTTAGGTATCATTGCACATAATAGCAAAAAAGTTCTCATTGAAGATTTCTGTATCGCTTATAAGAACATCCTGGCTAAGCATGAGGTATATGCCACTGGCACAACAGGAAGAAGAATCGAAGAAGCTACCGGCCTTCATGTCCGCAAATTCTTACCGGGCAGTATCGGAGGCGACAAGCAGTTTATGGAGATGGTAGAGCGGCAGGATCTGGATATGGTAATACTTTTCTATAATCCTGTTATGATAGATCCAAAGGAGCCTGACATTACGGCCATTGTAAAGCGCTGTGACCAGTATAACATTCCTGTAGCTACCAATATCGCTACAGCAGAACTTCTGATTCTGGGACTGGCCCGCGGAGATCTGGATTGGAGACTGAATCTGAAATGAGAGTCATCGCAGGAAAAGCAAGACGACTGAACCTAAAAACCGTACCGGGCATGGAAACACGTCCCACTACGGACCGCATCAAGGAAACTCTTTTTAATATTCTTCAGCCTGAATTACTGGATTGTCGGTTTCTCGACCTTTTCAGCGGAAGCGGTGCAATCGGCATCGAAGCACTTAGCCGTGGAGCTGCGCAGGCTGTTTTTGTTGAGAAAAATCCCAAGGCCTGTACCTGTATAAAAGAAAATCTCGCATTTACAAAACTTGCAGATGGTGGTAAACTGCTAAACATGGATGTGCTGCAGGCTCTTCGCTCCCTTGAGGGAAAGGGCACTTTTGATTGCATTTTCATGGATCCTCCATATAATCATGAGTTGGAGAAAATGGTTCTGGAATATCTTCAGACCAGTACCGTTCTGGATGAGAACACAATTATCATTGTAGAAGCTGATCTGGATACGGATTTCAGCTATGTGGAAGATTTTGGCTATCAGCAGCTTCGTTCCAAAGAATATAAGACCAACAAGCATATATTTTTGTGCAGGAGAAAGTGAGTAAAATACATGGTAATAGCTGTTTATCCAGGTAGTTTTGATCCAGCTACATACGGTCATCTGGATGTAATCCGACGGGCAAGTGTATCTTTCGACAAAGTAATCGTCGGCGTTTTGCATAATTCTGCAAAAAGTCCGTTGTTTTCTGTGGAAGAACGTGTTAATATACTAGAAAAGGCAACAAAAGACATACCGAATGTAGAGATTAAGGCATTTGAAGGTCTTTCTGTTAATTTTGCCAGAGAGAATCATGCACAGGTAATCGTGCGTGGACTCCGGGCGGTCACTGATTTTGAGTTTGAGCTTCAGATGGCTCAGACCAACCGTGTTCTTGCTCCGGATATTGACACTGTATTCTTAACTACCAGTCTGGAATATGCTTATCTTAGTTCCACAATATTAAAAGAAGTGGCGAGCTATGGCGGTGATCTGGGCAGGTTTGCTCCACCGGAAATTACCGATGCTGTAAAGATTAAGATGCACGATTTGAAGAAATAGAAAATAAGGAGAGTTTACTATGAGCAGCAGAATCGAACAGATTATTGAAGAAATTGAAGAATATGTAGACAGCTGTAAATACCAGCCGCTTTCTACAACTAAAATTGTTGTAAATAAAGAAGAAATCGAAGAGCTTCTCCGTGAGCTTCGTCTGAAAACACCAGATGAGATCAAGCGTTACCAGAAGATCATCAGCAATAAAGATGCCATCCTTGAGGATGCACAGTCCAAGGCAGATACCCTGATCGCAGATGCACAGAATAAGGCTCAGGAGCTTGTTACACAGCATGAAATCATGCAGAAGGCTTATGCGCAGGCGAATGAGACGATCAATGCAGCGAACCGTCAGGCTCAGGAGATTCTTGACTCTGCTACACAGGATGCAAATACCATCCGTCTCAGCGCTATCACTTACACAGATGATATGATGGCCAATATCGGCTCTGTTCTTACACAGACCCTTGAAGATGCCGGCGGCAAATACAAAGGATTTATCGATGCTCTTCAGGCTTGCATGGATGTTGTCAATCATAACCGTGCTGAACTGGCACCTCAGACTGCACAGGCAGCAGCTATGTCAGGCTCTTATCAGACTGCGGATACAGATACTACAGCCAGTTCGGATGATGCACTTCTTGACGATCTGGGTGACAACTAATTATTACCAGAGAATAAGAATGAGAATTGCTGTGAGTACAGCATTCATACATTTAGCAGAAGCGTACAGAGGAAAGGACAGATCTTTTCCAAGTACGCTTTTTGTTTGTGCCATAATACAAAGCCCGCCGAACGTACTCATACTCATGGAGCAGATCATCTGATATTTTAGGGAGAAAGGCGAGTCTGCAATCTGATAAAGTCCGGTGGTAAGCTCTAATGTTCCAAGGATGATGTTTTTTAATACATCTGAAAGAGGCCAGAAATGGGAAACCAGAGCGGAGGTTATGGAGAACAGCAGGATGTACCCGCCCAGTCTTTCCATTGTGGAAAACCCGTTCATAATGGCTTCATCCAAAATATTCCCTTGCAGTGACTGCCTGGAAGAAGCAAGAATTTTTTCATCGTAAACAGGTCTTTCTTTCCCATTTTGAAAAACAAAAAAGCGAAAAAAAAGCATTACCATCATATTTGCCAAAAACAGAATTCCTACAAGGAAGCCTAATTTCACTTTTCTCTGCAGACAAATCCCCCACACATAACTGACCAGAAAGGCCGGACTGGGATTGTTGGAAAAGGTAAGAAGATAATTGGCTTCCTGGCGGCTTAGGCGGCCTTTCGTGTAAAAATCAGCAGTCAGCTTTGCACCCATGGGGTATCCACAGAGAAGACCGATGAGAAACACATAGATTCCTTCAGGAGAAAGACCGAAAATCACCTTGAAAAAAGGTGCCACAGGATGTACAATTTTCGTAATTCCATCTGTATGTATGAGAATCTCTGTGAGAATAAGAAAGGGGAGAAGAGTGGGAATCAGGTTTTCCAGCCACAGCTTCAGGCCATTCCTGGAAGCACACAGAGCTTCCCCCGGAAACACCAGGAGAAAGAGAAAAAGTGGGAAAAGACAAAATAACAAAAGCTTTCTTTTCATCGGCCTTCCCTTTTGGTAATGCGGTTATTTCATATATATGGGTTCAGATGGAAAAAATGATTCTGAAAAACAAACAAGAACCGGAGGTTATTCCCTATGTCAGTACTAGCAAATTATGAACCGAAAAACGTATTCCACTATTTTGAGGAAATCTGTAAAATTCCTCACGGTTCCGGAAACACAGAAGAAATCAGCAATTATCTTGTAAACTTTGCGAGAGAACATAACTTTAACTATGTACAGGATGAGATGAACAATGTAGTAATCTGCAAACCAGCCACACCAGGTTATGAAAATGCACCTGCTGTTATTCTTCAGGGGCACATGGATATGGTCTGCGAGAAAGTCCCAGGATCCGACCATGATTTCACGAAAGACGGATTGAAGCTTGTGGCGGAAGGGGATAATCTGTCAGCAGAAGGAACTACCCTTGGCGGAGATGATGGAATTGCTGTGGCTTATGCGCTTGCTCTTTTGGACAGCAGGGAAATTCCTCATCCCGCATTGGAAGTCCTGCTCACAGTGGATGAGGAGATTGGTCTTTTGGGAGCAGACGGCTTTGATTGCAGTGTTCTGAAGGGAAAGCGTATGATCAATCTTGACTCTGAAAAGGAAGGCTGTCTGTGGGTCAGCTGTGCCGGAGGCCTGGCAGGAAATACTTATCTTCCTGTGCAGCGTGTGCAGGCGGCCGGTGAGAAAGCAGTAGTAAAGATCACCGGACTTACAGGAGGTCATTCTGGCGCAGAGATTGATAAAAATCGTGCAAATGCAAATAACCTTATGGGTCAGTTCCTTTATGAGCTGAGGAATCTTAGTGGGTACGCCCTTTTTGATCTGGAAGGTGGCCAGAAGGACAATGCCATCACAAGAGAATGTACTGCTATATTACTTGCCCTTCCGGAAGATCTCTCAGTGATCACAGAGCTTGCCCGGAAAATGGAGAAAGAGTTCCGTGACGAATATGCAGGTTCTGATGAGAAAATTACCATTCAGGTTTCCAATGAAGGCAACTGTGAGGAGATGGTGCTTCATCCTACCAGCCAGGAAAAGGTGCTCTTTTTCCTGATGAACGTTCCTTTTGGTGTGAAGAAAATGAGCGGCACTATTTCAGGACTTGTACAGACATCTTCTAATCCGGGCATTGTGAAGCTGGAAAAAGATCAGCTGTATGTTGTCACCAGCATCCGAAGCTCCGTAGGCACAGCCAGAGATGCTCTTTCCCATAAGGTGCAGTATCTTACTGAGTTTCTTGGAGGTGAATACGAAATTGACGGCGCATACCCGGCATGGGAATATCGCATGGATTCCCCTCTTCGTGACAAGATGGTCGCTGTTTACAGGGAGCTGTATAAAAAAGACCCTGCTGTGATTGCTGTCCATGCGGGGCTTGAATGTGGCCTGTTCTATGAAAGAATTCCAGGCCTTGACTGTATCTCTCTTGGTCCGGACATCTTTGATATCCACACAACAGAAGAGCATTTGAGTATTTCCTCTACTGCAAGAGTGTGGGAGTTCTTAAAAGGCGTGTTAAAAGCATTGAAAGACTGATCTTTTTTTGCCATATAGTTTCCGCCTGGGAAACTATATGGCTTTTTTATGCAATAGGAAATTCTGTTGGAATCCCCTATTGCATAAAAAAGCCCTACCGGGCAGGATTGCACTGCGGCGGAAAGGCAGATGTCGCTGAAGCGACCCGCCGCAGGCAGAGAATCCTGCAAGCAGGATTCTTTTTTGTTCTATTTTTCCATCTTTCACATATATTATGATGATGCCAGAGTCAAAGGCAGAGAAAGTCATGAAAAGAAAACCTTCCAGGCAGCTGGTTCTTCTTATTTTTCTGCTGCTTTACAATTTCCTTCTGGGAGAGCTTCTTACGATGCGAAGCCAGGCTTCTATCCTAAAAGAAAACACTTGTCAGAATAGAAGCTTTCGGGAACAGTTCCTTTTCCCAGCCCTTTATGATGAAATTGCAAAAACAGAGGAAATGGAGGACTGTCTCACAGCCACCATGCTAAAGGGAAACTTTCAGCCACAGGAAATTTTTACAGATTTTTCCATCTACCAGTGCTTCAAGCCAAAAGAATACACCCTTTTGCGAGATTCTTACAGTGCTATATGGAGCGATCTGGAGTTTTTTCCTATTCCTGTAAGGAATGACCGTTCTATTTCAGAAGAAATTTCATACGAAAACACCTTTGGCACGGTAAGAAGCTTTGGCGGAAACCGGACCCATGAAGGCTGTGACCTTTTTGGAACAGTAAAAGCAGCTGGCTTTTACCCGGTTATTTCTATGACAGAGGGCGTCGTAGAAAAAATCGGCTGGCTTCCTCTTGGAGGATACCGCATAGGAATCCGGGCTACTCACGGCGGCTATTTTTACTATGCTCATCTTGCCAGCTACGAAAGAAACTTTCAGCCTGGGGAAACAGTCTCTTCAGGAGACATCCTGGGTTATATGGGAGATACCGGTTACGGAGAGGAGGGAACAACAGGCAGATTTCCCGTTCATCTGCACCTTGGAATCTATATTACCACTTTAGAGGGCGAGGAATTAAGTGTAAATCCTTATCATGTTTTGAAGGCTATGGAGAAAAAAACAAGAAAGTATACATATTAATGACAATTTTTCTAAAATCTATGTTATAATAATAAAATATATGGGCGGCTCACAGATAAAAAGCAGATTTGCCCATATTTTGTAAGGAGCGAGTTATATGGAAATACAATTATGGAGAAGCATTTTATGCCCCTACGAGCTGGCGGTCAAGGAACTGATCGTCAAATTTGAACATATTATCAGCGAGCACAGGGAGAATGACCTGTATTCCCCTATTGAACAGGTAAGCGGCCGGGTGAAAAGTGTATCCAGCATCCTGGAGAAAATGCAGCGCAAGCACATTCCCATGGATCGTATGGAAGAAGAGGTAGAAGATATTGCAGGAATCCGCATTATCTGCCAGTTTGAGGAAGATATTGAGACAGTAGCGGCACTGATTCAGAACCGTGCAGATATGACCATCAAAAGTGAAAAAAACTACCTTAAGCACATGAAACAAAGCGGTTACAGAAGTCTTCACCTGATCATATATTATACGGTTGAGACCTTAAATGGTCCAAGAAGGCTTCAGGCAGAAATTCAGATCCGCACCATGGCCATGGACTTCTGGGCTACCATTGAGCACTCTCTTCAGTACAAGTATAAGGGAGATATGCCTCCTCACGTTGCTGACAGGCTGAGTAATGCAGCCGATGCCATTATTTTACTGGATCAGGAGATGTCCTCTGTGCGAAATGAAATCATGGATGCACAGAATTCTTCCCAGATGCAGTCCAATCTTGTAAAAGACATTCTCAATAATATTGAAAATCTTTACCGTGTTTCCAGTGAGCGGGAAGTTGTTAAGATCCAGACAGAGTTTCTCCGTGTTTTCCATACCAAGGACCTGAAACAGCTGGAGCGTTTTCACAGACAGCTTGACATCATTGCCGAAGGCTACCGTGCACAGGCTGTTTATCACGATATCGGTCATCAGCAGCCGGGAAAAGGCTGTATATCTTAGGGCCTGTTAAAAAAACATTCCTGCAATCTGCACGCCCTAACCAGATAGGATTACAACAGGAGAAAATTTTTTATGCCACAATTTTTACCGGTAACAAAAGAAGAGATGAAGGCCAGAGGCTGGGAACAGGTTGATTTTGTCTATGTGACAGGAGATGCCTACGTGGATCATTCCTCCTTTGGAAGTGCCATCATCAGCCGTCTGCTGGAGAGCCACGGCTATAAGGTGGGAATCATTCCCCAGCCTGACTGGCGAAAGAAGGAGAGCATTACTGTATTTGGTGAACCACGGCTTGGCTTTCTGGTAACAGCCGGAAACATGGATTCTATGGTAAATCACTATACAGTTGCCAGGAAGCACCGTCAGAAGGATTCCTATTCCCCAGGTGGAAAAATGGGACTTCGCCCTGACCGTGCGGTAATCGTATATAGCAACCTTATCCGGCAGACCTACAAGAAATCCCCTATTATCCTGGGAGGTATTGAGGCAAGTCTGCGGAGAATGGCTCACTACGACTACTGGGAAAATAAGGTAAAGCACAGCGTTCTCATCGATTCCGGTGCAGATTTGATTTCCTATGGAATGGGAGAGCATTCTATTGTAGAGATTGCAGACGCACTGGACAGTGGAATCCCTGTAAGTGAAATTACCTATATTGCGGGAACTGTCTACAAATGCAGGGATCTTTCCCGTACCTATGAGCCCATTTTGCTTCCCTCCTATGAGAAAGTGAAGGAGGACAAGATGGCATACGCCAGAAGCTTTGCCATTCAATACCAGAATACAGACCCGTTCACAGCTGGTGTCATGGCAGAAGATTATGGAAATAAAGGGTATGTGATACAGAATCCGCCGGCACTTCCCCTGACACAGCAGGAGATGGACGATGTGTACGACCTTCCCTATACGGGAAATTATCATCCCATGTATGAAAAGGACGGTGGAATCCCCGCCCTAGAGGAAATTAAGTTCAGTCTTACCAGCAACCGAGGATGCTTTGGAAGCTGCAGCTTCTGTGCCCTTACCTTTCACCAGGGAAGAATCCTTCAGACCAGAAGCCACGAATCCATTATAAAAGAAGCTGTCCACATGACAGAGAATAAAGACTTCAAGGGATATATCCATGATGTGGGAGGCCCGACTGCTGATTTCAGGCAGCCATCCTGCCAGAAACAGCTTACAAAGGGCGTGTGCAAGAAACGGCATTGTCTTTTCCCCACGCCCTGTAAGAACCTGATTGCAGACCACAAGGACTATGTGTCCCTTCTTCGGAAGCTTCGTGCCATTCCCAGGGTAAAAAAGGTATTTGTCCGTTCTGGTGTGCGCTTTGACTATGTGCTGGCAGACCCGGACCGTACCTTCCTTAACGAGCTTGCCCGCTATCATGTAAGCGGACAGCTTCGTGTGGCTCCGGAACACGTTTCAGACCAGGTGCTGAAATATATGGGCAAGCCTTCCCATGAAGTCTATCAGAAATTTCTGATAGAATTTGACAAGGCTACCCAAAAGGCAGGACTTCAGCAGTTTGCCATTCCTTATTTCATGTCCTCCCATCCGGGATGCACCATGAAAGAAGCAGTCAAGCTGGCAGAATATGTGCGGGATCTGGGCTTCACACCGGAACAGGTACAGGATTTTTACCCTACTCCGTCCACATTGTCCACCTGTATGTATTACACAGGAATCCACCCGCTTACAGGTGAAAAGGTATATGTCCCCAGGAATCCCCATGAAAAATCTATTCAGAGGGCTCTTATGCAGTATAAAAACCCTGCCAACAGAGAGCTGGTCTTAGAAGGCCTTCGTATGGCAGGACGTATGGACCTGGTTGGATATGGAGAGAAATGCCTGATCCATCCTGTTCGGGAGAAGACTCAGGGACAGCAGTCCTCTGGAAAAAGGCCAGGAAATAAGCCTGGAGATTCCTCTGCTATGAGATCCTCCAAAAAGAAAACCATCCGTAATACCCACAACAGAAAAAAGCAGAAATAGGAGTGTTTTCATGAAACTAATGCAAAGCAACAAGGGAGAGTATGGCTACCTGAAAAAAGAGCGGAAACGCCGTATCCTTATCGCCGCCATCCTTCTTGGAGTTCCCCTTTTTATTTTTATCAGTATGTGGATCTATCTTGGTACTCGCAATACCATTTGGACCATCATTGCCTTAGTTGGGTCTCTGCCAGGCTGTAAGGCAGTGGTAGATGTGATCATGGTTATGCTAGCCAGACCGGTAGAGCCTTCTATCTATGAGAAAATCCATGCTCACCAGGGGGAGCTGGTCATGTCCTATGAAATGTATATGACCTTTTACGAAAAGAAATGCAATATCGATGCCATCGCTGTATGCGGAAACACGGTAGTGGGATTCACAAGTGATCCAAAGGCGGATGCGGATTATATGGCTTCGGAAGCGCAGAAGCTTGTGCGCAAAAACGGTTACAAGGTAGATGTGAAGATCCTAAAAGAGCTTCGCCCTTTCCTTGAACGCCTGGATTCCATGAATACCCATAAGGACTCCTTGGAGGAGGGCCTTAGATTCACCCCAGATCCCCGCTATCCGGATTACTCAAGGGATGAAATGGTAAAGCACGTAATCCTGAATCTGTGTATTTAAAGGAAATGCCATGAAGGAATTTATTATTAATGACAATGAAGCAGGACAGCGCTTTGATAAATATCTAGGCAAGCTGCTTCGGGAAGCACCCAAAAGCTTTTTTTACAAAATGCTTCGTAAAAAGAACATTACCTTAAATGGAGGAAAAGCTACCGGCAATGAGAAACTGGCAGCCGGGGACCATGTGAAGCTTTTCCTTTCGGATGAAACCTTTGATAAATTTTCCGGAAGTCAGGAAATGGTAGCAAGAGCCCATCAGAAGCTGGACATTGTCTATGAAGATTCCAGCGTCCTTCTTATCAACAAACCTGCTGGAGTGCTTTCCCAGCCTGCTGATGGGAATGAGCCTTCTCTGGTGGAATATCTTACCGGCTATCTTCTGGAAAAGGGAACCGTTACAGAGGAATCCCTCCATACTTTCCGACCATCCGTGTGCAATCGTCTGGATCGAAACACCAGTGGAATCGTGGCAGCGGGGAAGACGCTGGCAGCCCTTCAGGAGCTTTCCCTTCTTTTCCATGACCGCAACATCCATAAATTCTACAGATGTCTGGTAAAGGGAAACATAAAAAATGAAAAATATATCAAGGGATATTTGCATAAAGATGAAAAATGTAATAAAGTAACCATACAGGAATTCCAAACAGAGGGAGCCCTTCCCATAGAGACACGTTACAAACCTGTTTGTGGCAATGGAATTATCACCCTTCTTGAGGTGGAGCTTATCACAGGACGCACCCATCAGATCCGTGCCCATCTTGCTGACAGCGGCCATCCCATTTTGGGGGACTACAAATACGGCAGCCGTGCTTTTAATGAAAAATATCGGGAAAAATACGGGCTGAAATCCCAGCTGCTTCATGCGTACAGGCTGGAAATCCCCCAGATAGAGGGAACCCTTTCCTATCTGTCTGACAAAAGTTTCCTTGCGAAGCTGCCCCCGCTGTTTGAAAAAATCCTGAAAGAGGAACATATAGAGGAGAACAAATAATATGAAAATCTGGCATGAAATCTGGGACTATGTAAAGATGATCATCATTGTAGTGGCAGTAGTTCTGGTAATCAACAATGTGGTACTTATTAACGCCAAAATTCCTTCTGAGTCCATGGAGAAAACCGTTATGACCGGGGACCGTCTTTTCGGATTCCGTCTTGCGTACGGCATTAACCTGGATCTCTTCGGAAATCAGATATCTAAGAAGATAAGTGATCCTAAACGAGATGATATTGTGATTTTTAAATATCCGGATGATGAGAGCCAGCTTTTTATTAAGCGTGTCATCGGGCTTCCTGGTGAAACAGTAGAGATTAAGGACGGCAAGGTCTATATTGATGGAGTGGAGAAGGAAGAGGATTTCCTTCCGGAGCCAATGAGAGGAAGCTTTGGCCCGTATACCGTTCCGGACAATTGCTATTTCATGATGGGAGATAACCGAAATAATTCCAAGGATTCCCGCTACTGGAAAAATACGTTTGTTCGCTTTGACCAAATTGTAGGAAAAGCAGTTCTGCGTTATTATCCATCTATCAAGCTTCTTCCGGATGGGGACTGATTTTTATGGCTACCTGGAACAGCAGAGGTCTCCGGGGGTCCACCCTGGAGGACCTGGTAAACCGGACAAATGAGCAATACAGGGAGAAGGGGCTGGCACTTGTGCAAAAAATCCCGACTCCCATCACTCCGGTGCGCATGGACAAGGAAAGCCGGCATATCACTCTGGCCTATTTTGAACAGCGCAGTACCGTAGACTATATAGGGGCAGTGCAGGGAATTCCTGTCTGCTTTGATGCAAAGGAATGCAGCGTCGAGACGTTTCCTCTTGCCAATATTCACCCTCATCAGGTGAAATTCATGGAGGATTTTGAAAAGCAGAACGGCGTGGCATTTTTTCTTATCTTTTTCAGCCATCTAAATCTTTTTTACTACCTTCCATTCCGGGAACTAATGGTATTCTGGAAGAGAATGGAAGAGGGCGGCCGCAAAAGCTTTCGCAGAGAGGAGCTGCCAGAGGAGTTTTATCTTCCCAGAAAAAGCGGCGTTCTGGTTCCCTATCTGGACGCCATGAAGGTGGATTTGGAAATGCGGGATTGACATTTTGTCCATCTTCCACTATAATCATCTTTAGTTTTGCATTATCATGGTAGCGTGATAAAGTAATTTTGAGATACAACAGGAGGAACTATCATTATGCAGAGAATTTTTCACACCCCCGAAGGCGTGCGGGATATCTACAGTCAGGAATGTAGCCGCAAAAAGAAGCTTCAGGAAAAGCTCCACCATGTATTCCATCAGTACGGTTTTGAAGATATAGAAACTCCTACCTTTGAATATTTTGAAGTGTTCAGTAAGGAAGTGGGAACCATCCCTTCCAGAGATCTGTATAAATTTTTTGACAGAGAGGGAAATACCCTGGTGCTCCGTCCAGACTTTACTCCTTCTGTATCAAGAGCCTGTGCCACTTATTTTAATCCGGAAAAAGAGGTAGTAAGCCTTTGCTATACGGGAAATACCTTTATCAACAATTCCAGTTTCCGGGGAAGACTAAAGGAAACCACCCAGATGGGTGTGGAGCGTATGGGAGATGATTCTCCGGAAGCAGATGCTGAGATCCTGGCCATGACAGTGGAGTGCCTCCTTGCAGCAGGACTTACAGAATTTCAGGTCAGTGTGGGTCAGGTAGACTATTATAAATCTGTTTTTGCACAGACTGGAATGGATGCTGAGGAGGAAGAGGAACTGCGGGAGCTGATTTCCCAAAAAAATTATTTTGGCGTGGAAGAGCTTGTGAAAAATAAGAAGATAGACGCTTCCCTTGCGAAGGTTTTGGCCCAGCTTCCCCAGATGTTTGGCTCTGTTGAAGTTCTGGAAAAAGCCAGATCCCTTACAGATAACCAGCAGGCCTTGCAGGCTGTGGCAAGATTAGAGGAGATTTATGAGCTTCTGAAGGTATATGGATATGAGAAGTATATTACCTTTGACTTCGCTATGTTAAGCAAATATCATTACTATACCGGGATTATTTTCCAGGCGTATACCTATGGAACTGGCGAGGCACTTATTAAAGGAGGCCGTTATAACCAGCTGATGAAGCATTTTGGAAAACCAGCTGCTTCCATAGGCTTTGCCATTGTGGTTGACAATCTTTTGATGGCCCTTTCCCGCCAGAAGCTGGAGCCCTCTGTGGAAGATAGCGTAACAGTTATCACCTATCGGAAGGAAAACCGCATCCAGGCCATCCAGAAAGCGAAAGAACTCCGCTCCCAGGGCAAAAATGTCGCCCTCAGACCGGAAAAAGTAACAAAGGTATGTGAGGTGGAATTATGAGATATCTTACTTTGGCCCTTACAAAGGGAAGACTTGCAGACAAAACTCTTTCCATGCTGGAGAAAATTGGCATTACCTGTGAGGAAATGCGGGATAAGGATTCCCGGAAACTGATTTTTGTAAATGAAGATTTGAAAGTGCGTTTTTTCCTTGCAAAAGGGCCTGACGTTCCTACTTATGTAGAATATGGTGCTGCGGATATTGGAATAGTTGGAAAAGATACCATTCTGGAAGAGGGACGGAAGCTTTATGAAGTGATGGATCTTGGCTTTGGTGCCTGCAGAATGTGCGTTTGCGGCCCGGAAAGTGCAAGGCCTCTCCTTTCCTCTAATCAGCTGATCCGTGTTGCGACCAAATATCCAAACATTGCAAAGGATTATTTCTATAATAAAAAGCACCAGACAGTGGAAATCATCAAATTAAACGGTTCCATTGAGCTGGCACCGATCGTAGGTCTTTCTGAGGTGATCGTAGATATTGTGGAAACCGGAAGTACACTTCGGGAAAACGGCCTGAAAGTATTAGAAGAGGTTTGCCCTCTTTCCGCCAGAATGGTTGTGAACCAGGTAAGCATGAAAATGGAAAACGAGCGGATCAGTAAGCTGATCGAAGATTTGAGAAAAGTACTTTAAGGGAAGGACCTGAGCATATGCGTACAGTAAGACTAACAAAGGAATCTACAAAGGATATTTTGGAAAATCTGTTAAAAAGAAGCCCTAATAACTATGGGAAATTTGAAGATGCAGTGACAGATATCCTGGCAAATGTAAAAGAAAAGGGAGACGAGGCCCTTTTTTCCTACACAAAGGAATTTGACAGGGTTGAAGTAACTTCTGATACCATCCGTGTTACAGAAGAGGAAATCAGGGAAGCATACGAGAAAGTGGATGCTTCTCTTCTGGAGGTAATCCGTAAGGCACTGGTAAATATCCGCAGCTATCACGAGAAGCAGCGACAGAACAGCTGGTTCACAAGCACAGAGAGCGGAACCATGTTAGGGCAGAAGGTGACACCATTGAACCGTGTAGGTGTTTACGTTCCAGGGGGAAAGGCAGTTTATCCTTCTTCGGTATTGATGAACATTGTTCCGGCGAAGGTTGCCGGTGTTCCCCACATTGTGATGACGACCCCTCCGGGAAGAGATGGAAGAGTAAATCCCTCCACACTGGTAGCAGCCAAGGAAGCCGGAGCAGACGAGATCTACAAGGTTGGAGGTGCTCAGGCCATTGGAGCCCTTGCATACGGAACAAAGAGTATTGCAAAGGTAGATAAGATCGTAGGTCCTGGAAATATTTTCGTTGCCCTTGCCAAGAAAGCAGTTTACGGTCATGTAAGTATCGACTCCATCGCTGGTCCAAGTGAAATCCTGGTTCTTGCTGATGAGACAGCCAATGCCCACTATGTAGCAGCTGATCTTCTTTCCCAGGCAGAGCACGATGAGATGGCATCTGCAATTCTGATTACAACCAGTACACAGCTTGCAAAAAATGTGGAAAAAGAAATTGAGGATTATCTGAAGGTTCTTTCCAGAAGAGAAATTATTGAGAAATCCCTGGAAAACTTCGGCTACATTCTCATTGCAGAGGATATGGACGAAGCCATCGAGGCAGCTAATGAGATTGCCTCTGAGCATATGGAAATTGTCACAAAGAATGCTTTTGAGGTTATGATGAAGGTGCGCAATGCAGGAGCAATCTTTATTGGGGAATACAGTTCGGAGCCTCTCGGAGATTATTTTGCCGGACCAAATCATGTGCTTCCTACAAATGGAACAGCCAAATTCTTTTCGGCATTGTCTGTAGACGATTTTATCAAGAAATCCAGTATTGTTTACTATTCAAGAGCTGCATTACAGGAAATCCACAAAGACATTATCCAGTTTGCTGCATCTGAGCAGCTGACAGCACACGCTAATTCGATTGCCGTTCGTTTCGAGGATGAGGACAAGAAGGATCAGGAGGAATCATGACAAGAGAAGCTACCGTTACCCGTGATACAAAGGAAACACAGATTTCCCTGAATCTGAACCTGGATGGAACAGGTAAAAGCAGCCTAGATACGGGGATTGGGTTTTTTGACCATATGCTGGATGGTTTTGCCCGCCATGGTTTGTTTGACCTGCAGGTAAAGGTACAGGGAGATCTTCAGGTAGACGACCACCATACGATTGAAGATACCGGTATTGTCCTTGGAACTGCCATTAAGGAGGCAGTAGGAGATAAGAAAGGGATCCGCCGTTATGGAAGCTGCATTCTTCCTATGGATGAGTGCCTGGTTCTGTGCGCCGTTGACCTTGGAGGACGCCCTTACTTCTCCTTTGATGGGGAATTTACAAGAGAAAAAATGGGAGACATGTCTACAGAAATGGTTCGGGAATTTTTCTATGCCATTTCTTACACAGCAGCCATGAACCTTCATATTAAGGTTCTTACCCCTGGAAATAACCACCATATGGCAGAAGCAATGTTCAAAAGCTTCGCCAAGGCACTGGATATGGCAGTTTCTTATGATTCTCGTATCACAGATGTGCTTTCCACTAAGGGAAGCCTATAAAGGAGATACTGTTTTATGAGCGAAAAAAATCTTCTGACAGGCAAACTTTCCTGGTCAGACTTTAAGCTGAACAGTGACGGGATGGTTCCGGTAATTGTTCAGGACTACCAGACAGACGAGGTCCTGATGCTTGCCTATATGAATGAGGAAGCATATCTTACCACCCTGAAGCTTGGAAAAATGACCTACTGGAGCCGCAGCAGAAACGAGCTTTGGACCAAAGGCCTTACGTCGGGCCATGTTCAGTATGTGAAATCATTGACTATTGATTGTGATAATGATACAATTCTGGCAAAAGTAGAACAGATCGGAGCAGCCTGCCATACGGGAAACCGTACCTGCTTTTTTACCCCACTGATCTGAAAATTACATACCAGAGGTAAATTTATTACATGAAAAAACAGATAAAACGCTATATTATCAAAGCCCTGGTCATAGCAGTCTTTTTGATCGGGGCTTATAGTCTGTGGTGCCATTTTCTTACAGATAATGTAATCTGGAAAAAACTGAAGGTAAATGGAATCGCCCTCCAGGGGCTTACCGTAGAAGAGGCGAATCGTGCCCTTCAAAAGGATTTCCAGGAAAAATATGAAGCTGCCACTGTGACAGTCTCTTTTAATAAAAAGGAGTATTCCCTTTCCATTTATCCTGTTCTTGGACTTGACAGTGCTTCTGTTGTGGCAGAGGCCTATTCTCTTGGACACGGTTTCTGGTTTGCCCATGGAACAGATCGCATCCAGCTGATGAACAGCTCTGGAAAAGAAGAACTCAAAGTAATGCCCACTGCAGTTAATACGGACAAACTAGAGGAAGCATTGGAAGAATCCGGCCTTTTGCAGGCTGGTACAACTGTGGAAACTTCCTGTAGACTGACAGATAAGGAACTTATCATTACCAAGGGAAAAACAGGAATCGGCCCGGATGTAGATGAACTGAAAAAAGAAATCCTGAATGCTATTTCAGGAGAAAATTACAACGCATCCATTGAATGCCCGGTTATGGAGGTGAAGCCGGATGATTTTGATATGGAAGCCTATTATGAGGAAGTCCATACAGAAGCACGGGATGCCTCTCTCGGCAAAAACAACGAGATCATTCCAGCAGTTACCGGCATCTCTTTTAACGCAAAAACAGCGGCCAGAAAACTTGCTCAGGCAAAAGAGGGAGAGGTGGTTCCCATTTCTCTTAAGATTACCCAGCCAGAAGTTTCTACAGAGGAGATAGAGGCTTTGCCCTATTTGAATCTTCTTGGGACCTATACCACTTATGGAGGTGGAACCAAAAACCGGATTACAAATCTAAAGCTTGCCGTAGAGGCTTGTGATGGGGTGGAACTGCAGCCAGGAGAAATTTTCTCCTATAATGACACTCTGGGGCCAAGAACAGAAGAGAGGGGCTATAAGGAAGCGACCGTTATTGTTGGCGGAGAGCACGCCCTTGATATCGGAGGAGGAATCTGCCAGACTTCCACAACTTTATTTATGGCCTGCTTAAATGCTGATTTGGAAATTGTAGAACGTCATAATCATGCAGCACGTATCGATTATGTGGAGGATGGACTTGATGCAGCGGTGGTATGGGGAAATCAGGACTATCGCTTTCAGAATAATACTTCCTATCCGATCAAAATCGCAGCATATTATGATGAAAAAGAAGAGGCTGTCACAGTTTCCATCTATGGGACCAAAGAGAACAATAATCAAGTGAGAATCACCACAGAACACACGGATGAAAATACCTGTTATACCTACCGCAGTGTGTATGATGAAAATAAAAATCTTCTCCAAAAAGAAGAGGTTGCTTACTCACAATATAAGCAATAATACTATTGCACTAGATAAAACTGTCTGCTATAATGAGGTGAATTAAATAATATGTTTTCAGTGCCATGTAGTTATTTACGAGGCTAAGAGAGAATCAGGTGGAAATCCTGAGCGATCCGGTCACTGTAAACAGGGAGCAGTATTCCGTTATGCCATTGGCATATAATGCTGAGAAGGGGGAATCCTGTGATGATCTGTAAGCCAGGAAACCTGCTGAATAAACATAATGAACGCTTCCGAAGAAAGCACTTCATTTGGCAAGACATATTTTCAAATGAATATGTTTGTTTTTGATGCCTGCTTCCAATTCGGAGGCAGGCTTTTTACAATTATTAAGAAAAGAGGAAGAAATATGAAAAGAAATTCCAAACGTTTTCTCGCACTTTTTCTTTCCCTCGCCATGACCATTACCCCTTACACAATGGCCCAGGCCGAGGATGAAGCTGCGAATGTGACGATTACTGCCGTTCCGGTACAGGAAATGGAGGCGGAAACAGAGGAAGATAATATTCAGGAATCAGAAGACGGCACCCAGGAAGCCCCGGAAGAAGCAGAGGATTCTTTATTGCCGGAAGTAACAGCTGCACCGGAAGCATCTCCTGTCCCTTCTATAACCGCAGAACCAACTCCAGCCGGGGTGGCTGAGATCGAGAAAGAGGAGATTTCTGATTCTGCTGATGGGAAGACAGAGGATACAGATCTTTCTGATGTAAAGCCAGATGGTTCCGACATTGTGATCGACAAACCAGACGGAAGCGGCGCTCTTGGAATGTTCAAGATTGAAAGCTCTTCCGCCAGACTGATGGGAGATAAGATTCAGGTTACAATCGTAACATCTACGGATAAGTACGATGCTCTCTATCTTGGAAGTATTGAGGATGCACAGTCTGATCCGGAAAATGTGTGTTTGGGAACAGAAAACGGTACCGGATACATCTTTATCCTGGAGGTCCCTGCAAGTACAGATGATCAGACCTTTCAGGTTGCCATCCGCAAAAAAGAGGGAAGCGTATGGTATCAGTATTCCCAAGGTGGAGAGTTTACCATCACCATCCCTGGCATGAGTGCAGAAAATCCGGTTCCGACGGAGACTCCAACACCAACCGCTGCTCCGACACCAACTGCTACGCCAGCTCCAACTCCGGCAGAAGGAACCTGTGAAAACGGAATTTACAATGTGAACGTAACTTCCAGCTCCACCATGTTCCGTGTAGTGAATTGTGTCCTCACTTCCAAGAATGGAAAAATGACAGCAGTGCTCACTTTAAGCGGCACCGGATATGACTATCTGTATTCCGGAACCGCTGAAGAAGCTGCAAAAGCTGATCCGTCCACCTACGTACCTTACGTAGTGGACAGCGAGGGTAAATATACCTATGAGGTTCCGGTAGAATCCCTGGATAAAGGGATTGCAGTTGCTGCTTTCTCTCACAAAAATCAGATCTGGTATGACCGAATTCTTACTTTCCAATCCGGCACATTAAATAAGATTGGAGAAGTTCCGGCAGATCCGACACCAGCACCAGGAATCTGTGCAAGCGGAATTTATAACGTTACCGTAGATTCCAGCGCTACCATGTTCCGTGTAGTAAACTGTGTCCTTACCTCCAAAAATGGAAAGATGACAGCAGTACTTACCTTAAGCGGCACCGGATATGATTACCTGTATTGCGGAACCGCAGCAGAGGCTGCCACGGCAGATCCGTCCGCTTATGTACCTTACGTAGCAGATGGTGAGGGGAAATATACCTATGAAATTCCGGTAGAATCCCTGGATCAGGGAATTGCAGTCGCTGCATTCTCCCACAAGAACCAGATTTGGTACGACCGAATCCTTACTTTCAGATCTGAAACACTGAACAAGATCGGGGATGTACAGGATGACCAGCAGAACCCTCCTGTGACACCGACACCAACTGCCAAACCAACACAGAAGCCGGACAAGACTCCTACACCAACACCTACTCCAAAGCCAGATAAGAAGCCTGACCAGGAGTCCAAATATGAATCTGACCTGAATGGCGGAACCTCAGCTGTAAACAGCTCCACCACATTGAAGGATGGCACTTATACACCAGACAGCTTCTCCTTCTCTGGCGGTACCGGAAAGGTAAATATCTCCTGTAGCAAGATTACTGTAACAAATGGACAGGCATATGCAACACTGGTGTTCAGCAGTGAATATTACACCTATGTAAAGGCAAATGGAAATACTTATTACAGCAGCTGCGGCGGCGGAACCTCTACAGTTACCATTCCGGTTGCACTGAACCAGAATAACAGCATCATCGGTATGACTACCAGAATGTCCCAGCCTCATGAGATTACGTACACGATTTATGTGGCATTAAAGGCGGCAAATGATCCGAAGAAAACAGATAAAGAGAACCCGGCAGACGACAACAGCATGATTTCCACAGGAAACAAAAAGCTGGATGACACTGCACCGGAAATTACAGGCCTGGATTACAAGGATGAAACGAAGCTGGAGCACGCAAAATATTTTAAGCTATATCATTACGACAAAGGAATCACCCTTCTGGAAGTGGATATGACTGCTGATACTGCAAGAAAAGCAGAAACGGCAGTTACCGCAACAACAGATTCCAGTACTTCCGAAGCCTCCTCTGAAGCTGAAAAATCTGCAAACGAGGTTTCCGGAAATGAAAAGCTTTACCTTGGAAATGTGGTAAAATATCTGATCGTACCAGATGGAGCCGTAATCCCAGCAGGCCTTGACAAGGATGTTATCGTAATCAATCAGCCGGCAGAAAATGCCTACGTTGGTTCTGCGGTCACAGCAGCTTCCCTCGACAGCCTTGGTCTTACCGATAAGATTTCCAGCGTTGGCTTTGAAAAAGAGGACTGCACGGTTGACAGCCTTTCTGAAAAGATTGAAGACGAAGCTGTTACCTTTGCAGGAGCTTACGATGATATGGATTACAAGGCACTGATCAAAACCCAGTGTGGTGTTGCATTCTTACCAGCAGAAATTCTTCCTTCCCAGGAGTCTGAAAATGACAGCAAGCTTCAGCTTCTGAAAGATACTGCCGAGAAATTTGCAACTCTGAAGATTCCATTTATTGTAGACCGTTCTTCTGATGAAAAAGACGATGCTGCAAAAGAAGAGTGGGCGAAGGCATTTAATGCCATTTTCGGAACAGAGGAAGCACAGAATTGATTGATAACAGGAGAGTAGGATAAAATGTTCAATAAAAAATGGAAACTACAGATACTCAGTGTTTTAGCAGCCACTATCCTGGCAGGAAGTGCAGCTGCAACTGTGTGGGCCCAGGAGGAAACAGAAGCCCAGGAGGAAACCTCCGACACTGTAGAAGAAACAGAAGAGGAAGCTTCTGCGGATGAACAGGCGCCGGATCTTCCAGGACTTACCTATGAGTCCACTATGGACCTTTCCTTTGCAGAATGTTTTGACGTTTATTATTATAACGACGGCTATAAGCTTCTGGATGTTCATGACAGCGCCCGTTACCTGTTAGTTCCGGAGGGAAAGGACGCTCCGGACGGGCTGGATGAGGACATTCGTGTTCTCTATCAGCCACTGGATACCATCTACATGGCAGCCACCTCTCCAATGGCTCTTTTCGATGCCATTGACAGCGTAGATTCCATCAAATTATCCGGTCTTGATGCTTCTGGCTGGTACATTCAGTCTGCTGTTGATGCCATTAGCAGCGGAGACATGACTTTTGCAGGAAAATATGATGAGCCAGACTATGAGCTTCTTGTCGGAGAGGACTGTGATCTGGCCATTGAGTCCACTATGATCCTCCATGCACCGAAGGTGCAGGAAATGATCGAAACTCTGGACATCCCGGTGTTTATCGACCGCTCCAGCTATGAGAGCCAGCCTCTTGGTCGTACTGAGTGGATCAAGCTTTACGGCGCCATGATGAACAAAGAGGATGAGGCAAATGCTTTCTTCCAGGATCAGGCACAGATTATTGAGAAATTAAAGGATTTCCAGAATACGGAAAAGACAGTTGCTTTCTTTTATATTAATACAAGCGGAGCACCTGTTGTGAGAAATCCGAAGGACTATATCTCCAGTATGATCGAAGTGGCAGGAGGAAGAAATGCCTTTGCAGAGCTTCAGGATGACAGTGGTAAAACTTCCGTTTCCATTACCATGGAGGAATTTTACAATACAGCCGTAGATGCTGATTATCTGATTTACAATTCCAGCATTGATACCTCTGTAACAAGCCTGGATGACCTGATCGCAAAGGATAGTCTGATGGCAGATTTCAAGGCAGTAAAAGAAGGAAATGTATGGATCACGGATAACTCCATGTACCAGCATACGGACACCATCGGTGAATTCATTAATGACCTGAACCTGATGTTTACAGATGGAAATGAAGAAGATATGACGTTTCTTCACAGATTGTCTTAAACCATATAAGAAAACGGGCTGTATCAGGTCCGTTTTCTTATGTATAGAAATGGCCTGGGCTGCTCTATACCATGCATCCGGCCTCAAACTTTAAAACAGGAGTAAATACCTAAGATGAACAAACAACCTTCCGGAAACAGCTTCCACATGGAAAATTTCAAAAGAAGATCCCGCTATGCTTTTGTTTTCATTGCCTTGATCTTTGCTTTTTGCCTGATTACTGTTTTGAATATCAACACAGGAAATGTACATATTTCTCTGTCTGAGATCTGGGACATTCTTTTAAAAAGAGTTACAGATACAAAGGAATACAGCATTATCTGGAAAATCCGGCTTCCCAGGATCCTGATGGCAGCCATCCTCGGCGGCGCCCTGTCACTGTCCGGTTTCCTTTTACAGACCTTCTTTGAAAACCCAATCGCAGGACCCTTCGTACTTGGAATTTCTTCCGGTGCAAAAATGGTCGTTGCTCTTACCATGATATATTATCTTGGAAGAGCAGTTAACGTGACCTCCTACACACTGATCATTGCTGCCTTCATTGGTTCCCTGATCTCCATTGGCTTTATTCTTTTAATTTCCAAAAGAGTAAAGCATATGGCAACTCTTTTGGTGGCCGGAATCATGATCGGTTATATCTGTTCTGCTGTTACAGACTTTGTAATTACCTTTGCGGATGACTCCGATATTGTAAACCTTCATGGCTGGTCACAGGGAAGCTTTTCCGGCATGAGCTGGAGCAACGTGTATATTTCCTGTATTGTAATTGGAATTACCTTTATTTTGACGTTCCTTCTCTCCAAGCCTATTGGTGCTTACCAGTTAGGAGAAGCTTATGCCCAGAGTATGGGAGTTAATATCAAATTTTTCCGAGTAGCCCTTATCTTGCTTTCCAGCATTTTATCTGCTACCGTAACTGCTTTTGCCGGACCTATTTCTTTTGTGGGAATTGCAGTTCCTTTCCTGATGAAAAGAAGCTTTAATACTTCAAGACCTGTGATCATCATTCCGGGAACCTTTCTGGGAGGAGCTGTTTTCTGTATGATGTGCGATCTGATCGCAAGAATGGCATTTGCACCGCTGGAGCTGAATATCAGTACCGTTACCTCCATTTTTGGCGCACCGGTGGTAATCTTTATGATGCTTCGTAAAAAGAGAGGAAACTGACATGGCTGAACATTATTTTCAGATGGATCACCTTTCTGTTGGCTATAACCGGAAGGCCCTGATCCATGACATTTGCATTGGAATTGAAAAGGGAGAGATCGTGACTCTCATCGGACCAAACGGTTCCGGAAAATCTACAATCTTAAAAAGTATTACAAGGCAGCTCCAGATAATAGGAGGAAAAGTATGCTTTGACAACCAGAATCTCAGTTCTTTTTCCTTTAAGGATCTATCTACCCGTATGGCAGTTGTCCTCACAGAGCGTATGAAGCCGGAGCTGATGACCTGCCATGATATTGTGGCAACAGGACGTTATCCCTATACAGGACGCCTTGGATTTCTTACAAGAGAGGACGAGGAAAAGGTAGAGGAAGCAATGAGAGCGGTTCATGCAGAGGCGCTTGGAGGCCGTGACTTTAATAATATCAGTGATGGGCAGCGCCAGCGTGTTCTTCTTGCCCGTGCCATCTGTCAGGAGCCGGATGTTATCATCCTGGATGAGCCAACCTCGTTTCTGGATATCAAGCACAAGCTGGATCTTCTTTCCATTCTCCGTGATATGGCGAAGAAAAAGCATATTACGGTTATCATGTCTCTCCACGAAATTGACTTAGCACAAAAAGTGGCAGATAAGATTATCTGTGTGAAAGGGGATACGATTTCCCATTATGGAAAACCGGAGGACATTTTTGAGGAATCCATGATACGGGAGCTTTATGACATTAACAATGGATTTTTCGATCCTCTTTTTGGAAGTATCGAGCTTCCAAAACCTGAGGGAGAGGCGAAAACCTTTGTGATCTGTGGAAACGGAACAGGAATTTCCATTTTTCGCCAGCTGCAAAAAGAGCATACCCCGTTTCTTGCAGGAATCCTTTATACAAATGATATAGATTACCGCCTTGCAAGACTTCTTGCTTCGGATGTGATTACAGAAGCACCTTTTATGGAAATCAGTGAGGAAACGTTCCGGAAAGCGAAAAAAGCCATAGAAAACTGCGAGAGAGTTATCTGTACCGATGTGCCTATTGGCACTTGCAACCGCCGTCTGGAAGAATTGATCGCATTTGCAAAGAGCAGCGGAAAGCTTGTACCATAGAGCGTGTTTGAAAAATCATTCTCGCAATCTGCACGCTCTGTTTAGCAGGGACTTTGTCCTGAATTCAGCTGCTGCAGCCCGTAAAAGCAGAGAAATCATTCCTACTGATTGATTTCCCTGCTTTTTTTCCGTTTTTTCCCCGCTTGTGAAATCCTTCTAAATACGTTATACTGTTCTCAAAAGCGAAAGCTTTGCAATGGAACTAAAGAAAGGATTTGCTCTATGAAAAAGAAAATTTTTACGAAAGACAATCTGATTTTTTTCCTGATCCTCAACCTTGGCCTTATATTTACAGCCGTGGGAATCTCCATTTTTAAAACACCAAATCATTTTGCCTTTGGCGGAACTTCCGGTCTTTCTATTATCCTTGCCACCTTGTTTCCAAAGTGGAATGTGGGTATGTTCATGTGGATAGTAAATGCCCTCCTTGTTGTACTTGGTTTTTTCTTCCTGGGACTCAAGTCCATGGGATGGACCATTTATTCCTCCTTTGCCCTTTCCTTTTATGTAAGTATCTGCGAGTTTATCTGGCCGCTGACTTCGCCTCTTACAAGTGATGTGTTCCTGGAGCTTTGTTTTGCCGTTATCCTTCCCGCAGTGGGAGCTGCCATGGTCTTTAACGTAGGGGCCTCCACAGGTGGAACGGATATTGTAGCCATGATTCTGCACAAATATACCAGCCTTGAGATTGGAAGAGCCCTTATGGTAAGTGACCTGGGAATCGTGCTGGTGGCAGCCTATCTTTACGGCGCACAGACCGGACTTTACTGTATTTTAGGAATGGTTCTGAAATGTACAGTGGTGGATAGTGCAATTGAGAGCTTGAACCTGCGAAAGGTATGTACCGTGATCAGCAAGTATCCGGAAGAAGTGGAAGCCTTTATTATCCATGAACTTCACCGTTCCGCCACCGAGCAGAAAGCCTTTGGAATATATACGAAAACCGAGCAGAAGGTGCTTATGACCGTTCTTACGCGAAGTGAGACCACAAGGCTTCGTATCTTCCTCCACAAAATAGATCCACATGCGTTTATCACTATTGTAAACAGCAGTGAGATTATCGGAAAGGGATTCCGTTCTATTTGATTTTGCAGGGGTGTGTGTGTTACTCAGCTGCAGGATTCCTAAATAAAATGTAAAGCGGACATTCGCAATCCGCTTCGCTACTCGCCCATGAACGCAGAAAGGACTACTATGATTCACAAAACCATGCGCACCATTTTACACACCCTATCCTATGGAAATATAGAAGTGGAATCTTCCCGAAAGCTGGTGGATCTGAAGAAACTGGATGCCATCAGTATTTTCCTAAAAAAACTGGATACTCATGTATATAACGGTGATTATGCTGTGCCTCTTCGTATTTATTTTCCCACAGAAGAGGCAATGAAAAATGAAGAGGAAAAAGCCAAAGGACTTCCGGTCCTTCTGTTTTTTCACGGCGGAGGATGGGTAACCGAGAGTGTGGAAACCTATAACCGTGTCTGTGCCCGTATGGCCAGATCTACCGGTCATCTTGTGATTTCAGTGGAGTACCGTTTGGCACCGGAATACCGTTTTCCCACAGCCCTGCTGGACTGCTATGCGGCTGCAAGTGCCCTATATGCAGGTAAAATCCTTCCGGTAAATCCAGAGCTTATTACCATAATGGGAGACAGTGCCGGAGGAAATCTGGCCGCCGCAGTTTCTCTTATGGCAAGAAATAAAAAGGAATTTCAAATCCAACGCCAGATTCTGATCTATCCCGCACTAAATAACACATATACAGCCAGCTCTCCCTATCCTTCTGTAAAAGACAACGGAACAGGTTATCTTCTTACAGCTGTGAAAATGGAGGATTATCTGAATCTGTACGAAAGCGCTCCCAAAGACCGGAAAGATCCTTACTTTGCACCTCTTCTTACACAGGATTACTCCGGCTTGCCGGAAACTCTTATTTTAACAGCAGAATATGATCCTTTGCGGGATGAGGGGGAGGAGTACGGAAGAAGGCTTGCACAGGCAGGCTGTTATGTGAAGGTCCACAGGATCAAAAATGCCCTTCATGGCTTTTTTGCCCTTGGAATACGTTTCTTCCATGTACAGGAAAGTTTTACTTATATCAATGAATTTTTAAAGAGAGAAGTGTAGAAATTGAAAAACGGATATTCTAAATGGAGAAAGCTGGATAATGCAGCTCTTGCTTTCCCCCTTGTAACAGACAAAAATGATACCAGGGTTTTCCGCTTTTACTGCGAGTTAAAAGAGAGTGTGGATCCAGAGATCCTGCAAAAGGCACTGGATCAGACAATGGAAAAATATCCTCTGTTCCAAATGGTATTGAGAAAAGGGCTGTTCTGGTTTTATCTGGAGCAAAGGGATATCAGACCCCTTGTGAAAAAAGAGAAAAAAACGCCTTGCAGCCGTCTGTATATTCCAGATAAGAAGTCCCTGCTTTTTGAAGTGAGCTATTATGAAAACAGAATTAACCTTGAAGTTTTCCATGCATTGACAGATGGAACAGGAGCCATGCATTTTCTTCAGGAGCTGGTGTCAGATTATCTCTGTTTTGCCCATCCGGAAAAGGCCTTGCCTCCGCTTCCGGAAGAGCAGGAGAGCACTCCTGGAGATCAGGAGGAAGACAGCTTTTCCCAGTATTATTCTCCTGCGGGATCCCCAATTCCTGAGAAAAAGCCAAAAGCAGTACGGCTTCCAGGAGAGCGGCTTCTTCACGAAGAAATGCATATTACAGAGGTAAGCCTGCCTGTGGAGGAGCTTCACGCCAGAGCCAAAGAATACGGAGTCTCTATTACAGCACTGGTTACTGCTATGTTTTTGTGCTCCATCCATGAGGAAATCCCCAAAAACAAACAGAAACGGCCGGTTGCACTTATGGTTCCTGTAAATCTGAGAAACTATTTTCCTTCTCAGTCAATGGCTAACTTCTTTGGATGGATCGAAGTCGGCCATGTCTTTTCAGAAAATACTACTTTTGCAGATGTTCTTTCTCATGTGAAAGAGCAGTTTGCCTCCCAGCTTGTGAAGGAAAAGGTAGAAGGACATATGAATGGATATGTCCGCCTGGAGAAGAATCCTTTTCTCCGTGCAGTGCCTTTGGAAATTAAGCGCTATTTTCTTATTGCAGGTGCAAGCCTGGGTTCCAAAAGCATTACTGCAGTTTATTCCAATATAGGAATCCTCCGTTTTCCGGAAGAATATAAAGAATATATTGACCGTTTCGGCATTTTTGCCAGCACCAATTCCATGCAGCTTTGCTCCTGCTCTTATGAAGACCAGATGGTTCTGGGCTTTACCTCTAAGCTTCCTAAGGACAATATCCAGAGAAACTTTATGGAAATGCTGAAAAAAGAGGAGATCCCCTATACAGAAAAGACAAATGATTTTCCGGGATGCTCCAAGAAGCAGAAAAAAGCAGACCAGAAGGTGATGCAGATTTTTAATTTCCTTTGTATTGCGGTGGCAGTGCTTTGTGGAATGATCAATTATCTTACCAGGGAGAAGTTAGACTGGGCCTTCTTTGCGGCCGCCGGATGCCTCTGTGGCTGGCTGATCGTTGCCGTTGCCTATGCAAAGAGAAGAAACATCCTGAAAAATGAGATGATACAGCTGGCGCTGGTAACCATTCTTGCAGTTTTGTGGGATAAGTTTACCGGCTGGCATGGGTGGTCCCTGGATTTTGTTCTGCCTTTCGGTGCGATGGCAGTTCTTGGCTCTATCCCGGTTATTGTAAAGGTGCAGAAGCTGGAAACGGAAGAATATCTGTTTTACCTGGTCCAGGCTGCTTTTGCAGGTCTTGTTCCTTTGGTTTTCATGGCCGGTCATCTGATCCGGTTCCCTTATCCATCCGTAGTGTGTGGTTGCATCAGCATCCTGGTATTCGCTGGGTTATTTATCTTCAACAGAAGAGACACCCTTCGGGAGTTTCATAAAAAACTGAGGATGTAAGAATATGAAAAACCAAAAGTTTTCTTACAGCTGCATGATCCTTACTTTAAAGAAAAAGATCCCTGGTTCTAAGGGCATACGAGTTGCCACCTCCGGCACGCAAGGCACGAACTTCAAGGGTAAAAAAACACGCTACGTAATAAGCTGTAATGCGGAAGGCAGCTGGAAAGGCAGAACGATAGCGGTCTTGGTAGGAGCTTATTCACAGAAAGGAACCCTGGGAGGTTATAGCCCATAAGTGAAAAAGAAAGTAACTCTCAGATAACGTTTTCTTTGCAATTGCCATGTTTGTCATGGACAGATATAGCAATTTCCATTAAAATATGCTAAACTGATAACAGATTCCTGGATCAAAGGGAGGGTGCTCCAGGAAATCTGTTATTTCCATATAACGGGAAAGTTCCATGAAATTTCCTGCTGTATGAAATACCAAGCTGGGTTGGATTTTATAATTGTGGAAGGAGTTGCCTATGAGAGAAAAGAGGAAGAAAGGAAATTTATTATCTAAAGGAATATTGACCGCACTTGCAGCTATGACAGTATTACTTTTTTCTGTAATGCCTGTATGGGCTAAGGAGATCGTACTTACTGAGGATACGTTTTTTCAGATATCAGCAGACAAAACCAAATCCAGTGAAGATTATTTTCGTGGTGGTCCCATTCAGCCTGGTGACAGTGTTACTGTTATGGGAAAATTAGAAAATAATTACCAGGTTCGAGGATTTGGAGTTGATACGTATTATTACAGAGCAAAGGATGAGAAGCTATATTCTTGCCGAGTTGACTGGGATGACGATCCCGGTAATGTTTCCAATGTGACGGAAGAATTTAAAGATATGGTTGCAGGAGTGGAATTTATAAAAACTGCCATTCCAACAGATAATCTTGGAAATGTAACCTATCGTATTACAGGATTTGTAAATCACACCGACAAAATCATAAGAGTTGGAAGTAATGGGCAAGGACCTTTATGTGAATATGTAGAAAGAGACTCCGAAGGCAATATTATCAAATCCATCACTTATAGAAAAGAATATTTCTATTTCTATTTTTATGATAAAGAATATAGCATCAATTATGATTTAGAAGGTGGTACTCTTCAAGGTAAAACCAATCCCTCAAGCTATACTTTTTCCGATGATATGTATGCTTTGAAAATGTGGGCTCCAGTGAAGGCAGGATACCATTTCTCCAGCTATGGTGAAAAAAATAGTAATTATTCTGTTTTTGACGACAGAGCCTATGAGAAAGAAAATGGACAAACCTGTGTTATTCAAGAATACTGGCCAGGATATATGGGTATGTATGGTTACTATGGTGCAGATCGCTATTATTCTGCCCGGTATGATCCGGGTTACACTGCCGTTTTCAAGGGAATGGGTGGCACTGTAAATGGACAGGATGAATGGATTGCCGAGGTAGATAAGATTAGTTCAACTTCCTATACAGATATTAATTTTACTCCCCAGCGTGCCGGTTATACCTTCCAGGGCTGGTATCTGGATAAAAATTACAGCCAGCGATTCTACGGATTCCAGGATGACCGCTCTTATGACATAAGCGGAGGAGAGAACTGGGTAAGGCCTTTTAAAAATGGATATGATTATATCACCACTTTATATGCAAAATGGTCTAATGGCACCAATCCAGAACCAACCAAAGCGCCGGAAGTCACAGAAGCCCCGCAGCCAACGAAAGCACCTGACGTTACAGAAACTCCGCAGCCAACGAAAGCACCTGACGTTACAGAAACTCCGCAGCCAACGAAAGCACCTGACATTACAGAGGCCCCGCAGCCTACCAAGACACCAGAAGCAACGGCTCTTCCTGCAAAGGGACAGACCTATAAAGGCAAAACCTTGTATTATAAGATAACCGCCTCCACTGCCAACACCAAAACGGTGACAGTAATGAAGCCGGTAAAACCCAAAGCAAAATCCATCACCATTCCATCCACTGTGAAGATTGGCAAATACAGTTACAAGGTTACAGCCATTAATGCAAAGGCATTTAGGAACAGCAAATATGTGAAGCAGGTCATTATTGGAAAGAATCTTACCAGAATTGGAAAGCAGGCATTTGAAAACTGCAAAAATCTGAAGAAAATTACCATTTCCTCCACGAAGATTACAAAAATAGAAGGAAAAGCCTTCCGTAAGCTTCCTTCCGGGGCGAAGATTAGTGTTCCGAAATTCAAATATAAAGCTTATCAAAAACTTCTAAAAAATGCAGGACTGCCCAAAACAGTCAAAATTTTGAAAAAATAAAAATTAAAGAACAAAACCAAAAAGCCAGAGTTCCGCACAGTTACAGGGAGCTCTGGCTCTTTGGTTTCATAAAATCAGATTTCTACAATTCTTCCGTTCTCCTTATCATAGCGGCAATATTTTCCATCGCTGGAAATAAATGGCTGATAAGTATCAGACTTAATATCCTTTATATAGACGATTCCGGTGGCAATCATTTCTACGAGAGAGAAGCGTTTGCTTAAGCTGGAGATCCAGGAATAGGTTTTGTTGCTGTCTGAGCTGGCAGCAACCAGGTTATATCCCTCTTTACATGGAGTGAGAGTGAAGTAGATCTTCTCCGGCGTGGCAGTCTCTTTAAATACCTGGCTTGCAATGTAGGTTGAGAAATTCTTTTCCACGAATTCCTGGAAGGAGTACAAGGTATAAACTTCTCCGCTGACTTCATCTGTAATCCTGTCTCCCCTTTGAATACGTGCCTTAATCAGGGACAGCGCTTCAATCGTCCAGTTGATGAAGGAAATACTGCTGTAGGTCATACTTTCCAGAAGCTGGTCAATCAGCTTTTTCGTCAACACATTTGATTTGGTTGCTTCATTAAAAAGTTCTTCGTTCATGGCTTTACCCTCCAACGTATGATATGGTAACTGATAATTTTTATTATAGGAGCATATTGTGGGAAAAGCAATACGATAATTCAAATATTATTTGCCTTTGCTTTGAAATCATGGTATCATCAAAGAAGTCCGTGTAAAATAAACAAAGGTATTTTTGAGGCGGAAAAATTATGGGAATGTTACCGATTAAATGAAACACGATTTAGAGTGTATTTTAAAAATGGTAACAGCGATGAGGAAAGGAAAAACTATGGAAAAACATCATCACGAAAGAAGTACATTTTCCGGCAGACTGGGATTCGTACTATCTGCTGCCGGTGCTTCGGTAGGACTGGGAAATATATGGAGATTTCCATACCTGGCAGCGAAATATGGAGGCGGCATTTTTTTACTGATTTACATTATCCTGGCATTGACCTTCGGTTACTCTATGATCATGGCAGAGACTGCACTTGGACGTATGACCCGGAAAAGTCCGGTTGGAGCTTTTCATAAATTCGGGAAATCCAAGTGTCTGTCCTTCGGAGGCTGGATCAATGCTATTATCCCGATTTTGATCGTGCCCTATTATTCTGTAATCGGTGGCTGGGTTATTAAATATCTTGCAGAATATGTAAAGGGAAACAGTGAAAAGCTGGCATCTGACAGCTACTTTACCGATTTTATTTCCAATGGCACCTCTACAGAAGTTTGTTTCCTGATATTTGCTTTTCTCACAATAGCGATTATCTATGCAGGAGTTAGAAATGGCGTGGAACGTGTCTCCAAATTTATGATGCCAATTCTGGTATTTTTGTCTGTTCTGATTACCGTTTACTCTGTTACAAGACCAGGCGCTTTGGCAGGTGTGAAATATTTTCTGGTTCCAAATATCCAGAATTTCTCCTGGATGACGGTAGTAGCAGCCATGGGGCAGATGTTCTACTCCCTGTCCATTGCCATGGGCATTTTAGTAACCTTTGGTTCCTACATGAAAAAGGACGTTTCTATTGAAGGATCTACGAAAAATGTAGAAATCTTCGACACTGCGATCGCAATTATGGCAGGACTGATGATCATTCCGGCTGTTTTTGCATTTTCCGGCGGAGATCCGGATACCTTGCAGGCAGGACCTTCTTTGATGTTTATCACCATTCCCAAGGTTTTTGCAAGCATGGGACTGGGAACACCAGTTGGAATCCTTTTCTTTCTTCTCGTTCTGTGTGCGGCACTTACCAGTTCCATTGCCCTGACAGAAAGTGCAGTATCAACCTTCCAGGATGAATTAAAATGGAAGCGAAAAAAATCCACCCTGGTTGTGGGAGGAATCATGATCGTTCTGGGGAGCCTTTCTTCCCTTGGATATGGTCCGCTGGCCTGTGTGAAGATCATCGGAATGCAGTTCCTGGATTTCTTTGATTTTCTTACGAACTCTGTAATGATGCCGATTGCTGCCTTTACCACCTGCCTGTTTATTTCAAAAGTAGTTGGAGTTCAGAAGATTGAAGAAGAGGTTTGTCTGGAAGGCGGCACCTTCCGCAGAAAGAAAATCTTTAATTTTATGATCAGATATCTTTGCCCGATCTTTGCTGCTATCATTCTGATCAGCTCCGTAGCAAATGCATTTGGCTGGATTTCCATGTAATATAGCTGCCGCATTATCATATTGAACGTAAAAATGCAGATACCGCATGAAAAACGGTACCTGCATTTTTATGTAAGTTGGATTCTTATACTTTCGGCTGATATTTCATATTGGTTATATTGTATGCAGCGATAAAAGTCTGCAAGTTTATTCTTTGGTTTCCGATACCGGAAGATTCACCATAACCGGATCATGGTGAAGGGCGGAAATCACTTTTTTCTCCAGATCCTCTGTTGTAAATTTCAGGCTGGAAGTGTTGATACAAGGGTGACAGCCAAAGTAAGGAGCTTTCAGAACATCCTCATCGATCAAAAGCTGTACCACATTTTCCTTATCATTCATAAGTCCCAGAACGCTGACGGAACCTGGTGTGATATCTAAATATTTTTCCATATACTCAGGCTTTGCAAAAGAAAGACGTGCAGAATGAATCTGTGCAGAAAGATCCTTTGTTTTAAATGGTTTGTCGCCTGGCATCAGAAGTAAATAGAAATTCGTTTCCTGCCGGTTGCATAAGAACAGATTTTTGCAAATAGAAACATCATCCCCAAGAATACGGTCAATTTCCTCACAGGCTTCCATGGTCATGGCCGCCTCATGATCCACTCTCTGATAGGAAACACCTAGCTTGTCCAGGAAATCATACACTCGGATTTCCTTATCCAGGCGCCCTTCTGTGTTTTCTGGTCGTCCATTTTCTAATATCATAAATCTACAGCTCCTTTTTTATTCTTTAGAGAGTTTAACCCTCTGTTTGGATGTTGTCAACCAAATTCGTTCAAATTGCTTTTTTTCTCGTTCTGTTGTAAAATAGAAAAATCCTAGGAAAGTGAACGAAAAAAATGAGTGATAAGATTGTAGTCTGCCTGGAGAAGGGTGGACAAAGGGATATGGCGGAGTCCTTTGCAAGGCGCACTGGATTTCCTATTGGAAATAAGCCGGGAGAGCAGCTGACGGTTCTTTTTAATTCAAAAGGGGTATCCTTGACAGGATTTGGTTTGTCCTATCAGGGAGATTTTGAAAATATGCTCCACCGAGTTACTAACGGAAGGCTGCAGCACGAAATGCTTGTTCGGGCTGCCAAATCAGAAAAACCAGGCCGCCGGGCTATTGATGCTACAGCAGGCATGGGAGAGGATGCCTTCCTTCTGGCTGCACAGGGATATGAAGTAACCCTCTACGAGCAGAATCCGGTGATTGCATCTCTTCTGAAAGACGCCCTTCGTCGTGCTAGGAAGCATCCGGTTTTGAAGGAAATTGCAGGAAGAATGAAGCTGATAGACGGAAACAGTGTGGAATGCCTGCCAAAACTCCTTGACCCTGTGGATGTGATCTATCTGGACCCCATGTTTCCTGCGAGGCAGAAATCCAGCCTGATAAACAAGAAGCTTCAGCTGATCCAGAAACTGGAGCCCCCATGCTCTACAGAGACAGAGCTTTTTGATGCCGCCATTCTGGCCGGACCAGAAAAAATCATTGTAAAGCGGCCTCTGAAAAGTGAATTTCTTGCCGACAGGAAGCCTTCCTACACCTTAAATGGCAAAGCCATCCGTTACGATTGCTACACCCATTGCTGTCAGAAATGCTAGAGCGTGTTTGGAAAATGCTTTCTACAAAATGGGGCGTGCAGATTGCAGGAATGATTTTGGGGGCACGCTCTAAAAGAAGTATAAAAGATATTGGCACTTTTTTTCTTTCGATAAATAACATACTTGATGTAGAAAAAAAGCAACAGACACCTGACGGCAGCATACCAGGCAAATCCTGGTGTACTGCCGTCTATCGTGTTCCCCATTAAAATTTTTTCATACGCTTTCAATTATTCCACGAAGATACCTGTAGCAGAGCATAAGATTCTTCTTACCGTCTTCATCAAGTGGAATCTGCAGGGTTCGCTCTACACCATTTCTGGAAATTACACATGGGAGACTCATTGCAACTCCGTCTAATCCGTATTCCCCTTCCAGAACAACAGAAGCAGGTACAACTGCACGTTCATTTCGCATAATGGCTCCTACAAGGCGGCAGACGCTGAGCGCAATGCCAGAGCTTGTATAGCCTTTCAGCTCTACAATATCCAGGCCGCTGACTTTTACTTCATGAAGCAGCTTCTCACAGTCGATTGATTCTTTCAGCCCAAATTGTTTCTGGAAATCATGAAAAGGAATTCCTATAATATTGACTGCATTCCATGGAATAAAGCTGGTTCCACCATGTTCACCCAGTACAAAGCCGGTAACATTTTTTGCATCTACGCCGCACAGATCGGCAAGCATTTTATTGAAGCGGGCGGTATCAAGGAGTGTGCCGGTACCGATCAGAAGATTTCGAGGATAATGAAATTCCTTTTGTGCTATATAAGTGAGAACATCCATAGGATTTGAAACATTGATAATGATGGCAGATCGTGTATAGGTAGTAATCTGCTCCATAATCTTCTTCATCACCTGTACATTTGTCTGCAACAGTACCATACGATCCCGAGAGTTGCCAGGCTGAATGCTGGGGCCTGCAGTGTTGATGATGATCTGGGCATCCCTGCAGTCTTCATAAGTGCCTACACGAATGTTGGCGTTAGCACTATATGCGAAGGCAGTGGTGTGACTGGCATCCAGTACGACGCCTAATGCTTTTTTTTCATTTCTGTTTATGACAACGATTTCGTCTGCAAGATTCATTCGCAGAAGAGAATCCAGAATCGCAGATCCTACGTGACCTGCACCGATCAGAACAATCTTTCCATAACTTATGTTTTCCATGATGTAATTCTCCTTTGGGAAAATAGTTATTGCTCACTGAGTGAACAATAATTACTTTAATATATTAACTTGCGAATAGAATAGCACTTATGTATTGTAAAGACAAGAAAAATTTAACAGATACTCAACTTTGGTGCCATCTTTTTGTCCAGCCGATAGCCGCACCTTTCTTTTAAAAAAAAGCAAGGCTTTCTATTTCTTCTCCTTTGCGATTACTGTCAGAAGTGCTAGTGCAAACCATGATTAACTATGTATAATAAGAATGGAAGGACAGTGTTGTCTGGAATGTGTTTGAAGAAAGGAGAAAAGGCTTATGAAAAATGGTCAAAAGTGTTTTAAAAGGATTGGGGTGTTACTTACCACATTTTTACTTATAGTAATGTGTCTGGCAGTGGATACTACAACTGTAAGTGCTGCGAAGATTAAGCTGAGCAAAACAAAGATTACCTTAACCCAGGGTAAGAAATATCAGTTAAAGGTAAAAGGCACAAAGAAGAAAGCAAAATGGTCTTCCACAAAGAAATCAGTGGCAACTGTCAATAAGAAGGGCGTTGTAACAGCAAAGAAAAAAGGAACTGCATATATTAAAGCTAAGGTTGGCAAAAAAACATATAAGTGCAAGGTTACTGTTAAAAGTAAGAAAGCACCAGAAAAACCGGCACCTACACCTTCCACTGCTCCAATAGTTCCACCATCAGAGCCTACTATAGCTCCTCCTGCTCCTACAACTCCTACAACTCCACCGGCAGCACCTACGGTGACTCCGTCAAAAACACCAGTACTTAGTGCAACATCTTTAAATATGCGTAAAGGTGAATATTATCAACTTAGTGTACAGGATCCCAAGTATGTACCAGTATGGACCAGTTCAAATAAAAACGTGGCAGAAGTAGACAGCAAGGGAAAGGTACATGCAATTAATGTGGGAACGGCAGAAATCAAAGTAGATGCAGGAAATATTCTTGTATGTACGGTGACAGTTACCATGGAAACGAAGCCACAGACGGAACCGGTTCTTTCAAAAGGAGTTATAAAAGGGCAGCGATCAGTCAAGAATGAAGCAGGTGAGTTTGTAGTGATCGATGTTCCTCTGAATACTTATACCTATACCTTTAGCACCATTCCAACAAATGTGGAAGAATTGAAGCAATATAACATCAGCGGTGATGATGGAAGATATAAGGTGCTTGCTCTTTATATCATGTCACTTCGGACCTGGAAACCGGAAAATCAGACAGATTGCGAGGAAATGATAGGATATTTATGCAACAAGCAGTTATCCGTTTATGAGAAACAGCGATTAGCGGAACAAATGAAAAAGAGTAAACAGTATCTTTATCTTGGAAATGCATTTTTAAATGGTTCAACTCCGGCGAATAACTACACACCTTCACAGCCCTATTCAATCACATTAACTCAGGATTCTGTAGTGGATGAAGATCAGGTATACATTCCTGCAAATCCTTCCATACCATCTCCTGATCAGTACAGAGCCTTTATCTATTGCAAGGCTTCTGACAGCGGTAAATGGATCGATGTTTATAAATCATCTAAGGATGGAAACTGGTATATGTATAAATGGATGGATCTGATCACTTCAATAAAAGCCCCTGCTTCCAGTAATCCATTCTAATTTGAGAAATAAATCACGGAAATTACTGTCTCTTTTGACCGGACTTGTGCTTCTGACTGCCGGAAGCGCTCTTACCGTTCACGGAGAAAGTGACAAATATGCTGGATACAAATATTTGTATTTATGCAAAAAAAAAAATAAACCGCCAGAAGTAATTCGTAATTTTCTACGTCATGATCCGGATGATATGTGTATTTCTTCTATCACATATGGAGAGCTGATGCATG